>Ga0209061_1000521_pt1 | contig 93279 bp, 74 predicted proteins | sample Coa_R1_10_FD_187157 | JGI IMG/M metagenome (GOLD analysis project Ga0209061, IMG submission 187157) | Surface soil microbial communities from Centralia Pennsylvania, which are recovering from an underground coalmine fire - Coalmine... | ecosystem: Environmental > Terrestrial > Soil >...
GCACGGGCAAAGTGCCTTCCCGGGACCAACGGTATGCCGTGAACTTGGAAACGCCCACTTGCTCGGCCCACTCAGACAGGTTCACCCGGCTCATACTAGATCGTACGTACGACAACTAACACCAACTCGTCCGCTAGCAGTCACCAACCCCTACCGCCCTGCCCCTTCTCCGGCTCGTGGATGGGCTAGCCGTCTACTGGCCTGCTCGCCCGCCGTGCGAAGCCAGCAGCTCGCGGTAGATATCGAAGCTGGCCTGGTCGAAGGCGACGAGCCTCACCAGCTCGACCTTGGTCTCCGTGCCAAGCAGGGTAGTGACTGCCACCTCGGCCGCTTGTCTTGGCGGGTAGCCGTAAACGCCCGTCGAGATGGCCGGGAAGGCAACGCTACGAGCGCCCAGTTCGTCGGCAACTTCCAGGCACCGGCGGTAGCAACTGCGAAGCGCCTGCTCTTCTCCAGCGTTGCCACCCCTCCAACGCGGCCCGACGGTATGGACTACCCAGCGGGCCTTCAGGGCAAACCCGGGCGTGGCCTTGGCGTCGCCGGTCGCGCAGCCACCCAGGCGGGCACACGCCTCGTGCATCTGGCGGGCCCCGGCAGCCCGGTGCACGGCCCCGTCCACGCCACCCCCACCGGCCAGAGCTTCGTTGGCGGCGTTGACGATGGCATCGACATCTTGCCGGGTGATGTCACCCAGCACTGCTTCGACCCGCACAGCTCGAACCTACGCCGTCCTCAACCTAGGGGACAGCCGGACGGCAAGGCCGAGCGCGCAGGCCAGTCGTCGCCTGGGCCAAGCAGAGCCGGGGCCGAGGTCACGAGCCCCGCCGCACTCGGCCCTCAGCCACGGATTTGGCTGGCGCCCTGGCTGGTGCCTCGGCTTTGGCCGGTGCCTTGGCGGCCCCCAGGGACGGCTCCTTTGCTGCCTTGGCCTCCTTGGCCGCCTTGACCGCCGAAGCCCTAGCTGGCCTGGCTGCCGGCGCTCTGGCCCCCTCTTCGGCCGGCGCTTTGGCTGCGTTGGCAGCCGGCGCCTTGGCCCCTTTGGCCCGGGGCTTGGCAGTTGCCTCGTCGGCAGCAGCGGTCTGGGCGGGCGTCTCGGCCGGCGCCTTGGCCTTGGCCGGAGTTGGCTCCTTGGCCGCTCCTGTCGACTTGGCGGCGGCTGTGGACTTGGCCGCTCCTGTGGACTTGGCCGCTCCTGTGGACTTGGCGGCGGCTGTGGACTTGGCGGCAGCCTTGGCCGGTGGCCTAACTGCCGCGGCAGCCACCTTGGCTGGTGACTGGGCGGAGGCCTTGCCCGCTGCCTCCGCCGGCGCCTTGGATGACGCCTTCCCCGCTGGCTCGGCCGGAGCAGCCGCCTTAGAGGCGGTCCTGGCCGATGCCTTAGCGGCAGTCTTACCCGGTGCCTCAGAACCGGTCTTAGCGGCTGTCTTAGCCGGCACCTTGCCCGCCGTCTTTGCCGGCACCTTGCCCGCCGTCTTTGCCTGCGCCTTGGCCGCCGTCCCGGCCTGCGCCTTGGCCGCCGCCTTTGCCGGCGCCTTGGACGAGGCCTTGGACGCGGTCTTGGACGCGGTCTTGGACGACGCCTTGGACGACGGCTCTGGCTCCGCCACAGCTGCTACGGGGGCTGCACCCGCTCCCGTACGCTTTGCCCTGCGAGCTGAGCGGGTGCCCGCCGCGGCGCTCGGGGGCGCTGCTTCGGCCGAGCGGGCCCGCCTGCTGCCGCCCGCACGCCGGGTGACCCTTGGCTTAGGCTCGGCGCCCTCGCCCGCGCCATCACCAGCCGGCAGCTCGGCCAGCCGGCGGATCTCCGCTTCCACCGTCTCTTCGGTGGGCCCACCGGAAACCCGGGCGAAACCCGGCAAAGCCAGTTCGACACCCCTTCGCATCGCGTCGAAGGCCTGCACGACAAACCGCCTCACCTCGCCCTTGCGGAGCACCTCACGGGCCGAGCGCGGCGCCGGGTCGCCCATGGCCGACAGAGGGACGTAGCAGCGGGCACCGTCAACGGAGACAAAGGCCCCATGCGACGAGAACTCCTCCACCTTTCCCTCCACCTCCTGGCCCAGCCGGTTGGAAGCGATGAACGAGATGAAGCTGTAGGGGTCGTTCAGAGGCTCGGCCGGCGGCTCCGAGCGCCGCCGGCGGCGGTGCTTGCGGCCGTGCTCAGCTGGTTCAACTGCTTCTTCCACCGCCGCGGCGATGGCCCGCTGCAGCTTGCGCTCGCCGCCCCGGCCCCGCAAACGTTCTGCCGCCATGTCCAAGCCGCTCTCGCCCACCTCCTCGGCGGCCAGCGACCGCTTCTTGCGCTTGGCCTCCTTTATGGCGACACGGCTCTTGGCCCCTCGTACCGGGGTGCGGGGAGTGAAAATCCAACCCACACCGGGCACGGGCTTCCCGCCGATCAGGCGGCCCTTGTCGAACAGCCACTCGTACTCCCCGTGGAACTCCTGGAAGGAGTCATTGGAGAGCACGACGGCACCGACCTTGTCCGCGATCCGGAGCAGGAAGGCGTCGCCCCTCCCAATGGCGCCGGCAGGGGGCAGCACTATCTCCCCGGCGGCTTCGGCTTGCTCGAAACGCTCACGCTCCGAGGGGTCGATCCGGTGGCCGAACGACGCGTCCACGACCACCGTGACAATGTCGCCGGGGTTCTCGATCAGGTACTCCCGTACTGCTTCGTCGAGCTGCTTAAGGCTGGGGACGCTGCCGCCTTCTGTTGCAATGTTGGAGCCGTCCACTACCACGTGGCGAGCTGGCATGTCTCTCCTAGTTCGTCGTCCAAGGCCCCGCGGCCTACCAGGTACTGGCCGTACGGGCCGGTACCGGCTTAGCCTTTCCAGGCCCTGGGGCCACGACGCAACGCCAGCCGCTCAGCACCCACCAGGGCAACCAGAGCAGGCTCAGCCGCTGACGGCGTAACCCACCTGCTCAGTCTGCCACGTCGAGCAGCCGCAGTGGTGGACCGCCTCGCTGCAACTTCTGCCCCACCCCAGGGCACGGGCGAGCGTACCCATCAGTGGCGCGCCCACCGTGGGCGCCTCGCAGCACCTTGCGCCCTACCCCAGGGCACGGGCGAGGACGTCCGCCTGCTCCAGCTCGTGCAAGGCATAACTGCCGGTCGCAGGCGAAGGCGAAGGCGGGCGGGCCACGTACGACAGCCGGTAGCCGTCCGCCAAGAGCCCGGCCAACCTTTCCTGGACGAAACTGCGGGGCCCCATGTTGGCTGGCTCTTCCTGGGCCCAGGCCACTTCGCTGGCCCCTGGGTAACGGGCGACCGCCGCGGCCAAAGCCTCTTCCGGCCAGGGGTACAGCTGCTCGACCCGTACCACGGCCACATCGTGGCGTCCCCGCTCGGAGCGAGCCGCCATCAGGTCCAGGGCGAACTTGCCGCTGGCCAGCACCACCCGCCGCACTCGGCCGGGGTCGGCGCCTTGGTCGTCGAGGACCTCTCTGAAGGCTCCCGCGGTCAAGTCCCCCACCGGGCTGTGGGCCTCCCTGGCCCGCAGGTAGCGCTTGGGGGTGAACAGGACGAGCGGGACCTTGGCCGGGCTGAGCACCTGGCGGCGGAGCAGGTGGAACAGCTGCGCCGCGGTGGTCACGTTGGCGACGCACATGTTGGGGCCGGCGCACAGGGTCAAAAAGCGTTCCACCCGGGCCGAGGAGTGTTCCGGCCCTTGGCCCTCGTAGCCATGCGGCAGGAACAGCACCAGGCCCGATGACTGCTCCCATTTCGCTTGGGCGGCAGCGATGAACTGGTCGATGACAACCTGGGCGCCGTTGGCAAAGTCCCCGAACTGGGCTTCCCACACCACGAGGGCGCCCGGCGACAGCAGCGAGTACCCGTAGTCAAAACCCAAAGCCGCGTACTCGGACAGCACCGAATCGTAAACGAAGAACCGGCCTGGCAGCTCAGGCTCACCAGGGTGGCCGGTGGCCGCTTGGCCTGGCATTGCGGGCTCACCAGGGTGGCCGGTGGCCCGGCGGCGCGCCTCGGCCGCGCTCATCTCGGCCAGGGGCACGTGCTCCTCGCCGGTGTGGTAGTCCACGTAAACCGCGTGGCGGTGGCTGAAGGTGCCCCGCCGGGTGTCCTGCCCGCACAGGCGGACATCGTGGCCCTCCAGCAGCAACGTCCCGTAGGCCAGCTGCTCGCCCAGGGCCCAGTCCACCTGGCCGCTTTCCCACAGCTGGGTGCGCGCCTCGAGCAAGCGGGCCACCTTGGGGTGCAGCGTGCAGCCCTCGGGGCACCGGCAGAGCGCACCCATGACCACCTCCAGGCGGGCCGCACTGACCGCGGTTGGCACCGCAGGCATCGTCGAGGGCGGGGGTGGCGGCGGAGGGAGGCTGGTGGGGTGGGGCGGGGCCGAAGCCCGGGTCTGGTCGAGCGCCTCTTGGAGCCGGCGGGAGAAGTCGGCCAGTGCCTCTTCGGCCTCGGCCAGGGTGATGTCCCCCCGGCGCACCAGCGCCTCGGTGTAGAGCTTCCTCACGCTGCGGTGCTCGTTGATCAGGTGGTAGAGCAACGGCTGGGTGAGCGAGGGGTCATCTTGTTCGTTGTGGCCGTAGCGCCGGTAGCAGATCATGTCGATGACGACGTCTTTGTGGAACTCCTGGCGGAACGCCAGCGCCAAGCGAGCCGCCCGCACGCAGGCCTCGGGGTCGTCACCATTGACATGGAAAATGGGGGCTTGCACCATCTTGGCGACGTCGGTCGCGTAAATGGACGACCGGGCCGAGTCCGGGTTGGTGGTAAAGCCCAGCTGGTTGTTGATGACCAAGTGGACCGTGCCGCCGGTGTCGTAGGCGGCCACGGCAGACATGTTGAGGGTCTCGGCCACCACCCCCTGGCCGGCAAAGGCGGCGTCCCCGTGCACCAGCACCGGCAGCACCAGGTCGCGGGCCAAGGCCGGGCCGCCGTCCCGGGACAGCTGGTCCTGCAGGGCGCGGGCCATGCCTTCCACCACCGGGCAGACCGCCTCCAGGTGGGAAGGGTTCGAAGCCAGCGCCACGTCGAGCGGGCGGCCCGAGCGGGACAGGTAGGTGCCCCGCAGGCCCTTGTGGTACTTGACGTCCCCGCTGCCCTGCACGGTGGTTGGGTCGAGGTTGCCCTCGAACTCGTCGAAGAGCTCCTTGTAGCTCTTGCCCACGATGTTTATGAGCACGTTCAGGCGGCCGCGGTGGGCCATGCCCATGACAACGTGCCGGTGGCCCTGGTCGGCGGCATCGTCCAGCAGGGCCGCCAAAAGGGGGATGGCCGACTCGGCCCCTTCGAGCCCGAAGCGTTTCTGGCCCACGTACTTGGTATTGAGGAACCTCTCCAACGCCTCGGCTGCGTTCAGCTGGGAAAGGATGCGCCGGTGCTCATCGGGGCTGAGAGCGGTGCTCACGCCCTCGACGTGCTGCTGGATCCAGCGTTTTTCGGCTGGTTCCATGATGTGCATGTACTCGACGCCCAGCGTCCGGCAGTAGGCATCGCGCAATATGGAGAGGATCTCGCCCAGGCGCAGCCGCTCCTGGCCAGCCAGGCCCTGGGCCAGGAACTCCCTTTCCAGGTCCCAGACGGTGAGGCCGTAGGTGGCCATGTCCAGCTCGGCGTGCATCGGGGGCTCTTTCCAATCGAGCGGGTCCAGGTGGGCTATCAGGTGCCCCCGCACCCGGTACGCATTTATGAGCCTCTCGACTTTCTGCTGCTTGTCGATATAACCGGCCTCGCGGGCGAAGGGGTCGTTTATGTCCCGTTGGTACTTGACCGGCCGGTAAGGCACCCCCATGCTCTTGAACACGCCCTCGTAAAAGCCGTCCTCGCCCATCAGCAGCCGGTGGACCTGCTGGAGGAAAGCGCCCGACTCGGCGCCCTGCACCACCCGGTGGTCGTAGGTGCAGCTGATGGTCACCACCTTGGACACGCCGAGGTCGGCCAACTGGCGGGGGTCGGCCCCCTGCCACTCCGCGGGGTAGCCCAGGCTGCCCATGGCGACGATGGCGCCCTGGCCTGGCATCAGCCGGGGGACGGACTGGGCGGTGCCGAAAGTGCCCGGGTTGGTGATGGTGATGGTCGCACCGGCGAAGTCGTCGACCCCGGCCTTGCCGGAACGGACTTTGCGCACCAGCTCCTCGTAGGAACGCCAGAACTCACGGAACTCCAGCGTGTCGGCGTGCTTGACGACGGGGACCATCAACGCCCGGCTGCCGTCCGGCCGGCTCAGGTCCACGGCGACCCCGAGGTTGACGTGGGCCGGGTGGGCGACCGCGGGCTGGGGCGGCTGGCCGTTGCGCTCGCCGGCCGGGGCGGCCTCGACGAAAGCGCGGTTCAGCGCCGGGACCGTCCCCAGGGCTTTCACCACCGCCCAACCGATCAGGTGGGTGAAGCTGACCTTGCCGGCCACCCCGGTGCGGGCCAAGTGGTTGTTGAGTACCAGGCGGTTGACATCCAGCATCTTGGCCGGCACGGACCGCACGCTGGTCGCTGTGGGCAGGCTCAGGCTGGAGGCCATGTTGGCCGCCAGGCGGGCCGGGGCACCCCGCAGCACCACGACTTCGGTGGCGCCGTCTTCGGGCGGGGTTGGCGGAGGCACCACTGCCTCAGGCGCCGTGGCCGGCGAGGCACTGCGAGCTGAAGGGCCAGCAGGAGACGGTGGCGGCGCCACGGCCGTCACGGTGGTGGGAGCACCGGTGGCGCCAGAGGTGCCAGCCGTGGCGAGGGTGCCAGCGGTGACGGGGGCACCAGGGGCGGCCTGGGGCCCCCCCGCCCCTGGCCCCGCCCTCAGGTCAGGCACCCCTTCAGAGGTGGCAGCCGGCTTGGCCAGGTTGGCCCCCCCGGGCCGGTAGCCCTCGAAGAACTCGCGCCAGCTCTCGCTCACCGAGCTCGGGTCGCGGCAGAACTGGTCGAACATCTCGTCCACGAGCCACGCGTTGGGGCCGAAGCTGTCCGGACGAAGAGGTTGGTGCTCAGGCACGGCAGTACCACATTACGGTGCTGCCAGCTCACTGCGCTCAAGCCCGCCGGGGCAGCTCAGGTTGGGGGCGCAAGGGCCGATAACGACTAGGTGACCCCCAGCACGCAGCTCGCTCACGTGAGCCGGGCGGTGCTCCGCGGGGTCGAGCCGGGCAACGACGCCGTGTGCCGCCAGTGCCAGGCCCCGATCAAGTTCACAGCCCGGCTGCAGCAACGCCAAGTGATCGCCAACGTCTACGTCGACGGCCACTGGGACCGGGTGGAGCACTACCACGAGCACTGCTACAAGGAGGCGGGCGAACCCTACGGCCAAGGCCGGCCCTGAGCCAGGCGGGCGTAGGCCGGGCGGCTGGGGCGGTCAAGCCCGCAGCCGGGCCCGGTGGCGCACCGACCAGCGGCGGCCGTCCCCGCACATGACGTCCACCTCGGACGCCCGGCAGGCCACCGGGAGCCTCGAGGCCAGCTGCTGTTCCACTTCGGCCAGGACGCCCTCCTCACCGGGGCGGGCATGCCCCACGGTGACATGGGGCACGACTTCGGCGAACTCGCCCTGCCACGGTGGGGTTTCGAAATGCCCGGCCAGGACGTCGGTCAGGTGGACGAACGGCTCGGCCGGCGTCGGGGCCAGCCACAGCACCCTCTGGCCGAACCAGCAGACGCGGTCCAACTGGTAGTCAAAGGCAGGCTCGTCCGCCAACAGGGCGTCCAGTTCGTCCAAGTGGTCCTGCTTCACCTGCTCGGGCGGCACCCAGGGGACGACCAAGGTGACGTGGGCCGGGACGCCCGAGCGGGCCAACGGGTCGTGGGCCATCCGCCAGGGCCCCACCACGTCTTCGACCTCGGGCACAGGCACCAGCAGGGCGCTTTGTTCCGCGTTGGCGGTGGCGCTGATCCCCACCACCGGCAACCCGCCAACGGCATCTCGCGGTGACCCTTGGCCCACTCTGCCAGACGCTACTGCGCTCGGCGGCCGCCGGGCGCGCGGAGGGGCCCAACGCCCGGCCCAAGGAGCCGGACGGGCCAGCCGAAAACTGCCGGGCTGCCGGGCCAGCCGAACCAGCCGGGCCGTCGGCCCGACCGGGTGCTCCCCCTTCCCCCAGCTCAGGGGTGGCCGGACCGCTGCCCCGCCCGGGCCACCTGGCCTGCCCGGGCCACCTGGCCCGCCCCGAAGACCTCGGCCAGCTCGACGGGCACGACCGCCTCCAGCTGCTCATAGGTGCAACTGAGAGGGTCACGGTCGGGCCTCCAGCGCCGGAACTGGGCCAGGTGCCGGAGGCGGTTGCCCTGGAGGTGCTCGTAGGCGGCTTCCGCCACCAGGACCGGGCGCAGGAGCTCGAACGACATGTCCTTGGTGGCGTTCCATCGGTTCCGGGCACCGGGTAGCCGCGTCCCCGCCCCGGCCACGGCCTCAGCCCAAGTGGACCAGGGGTGCTCAGGCCCCGGGCTCATGTACGGCGCCAGCACCTCGACCAGCCGCTGGCGTTCGGCAGCGGGAAAGGCCCCGATCACCCCCACGTGGCAGAGCTGGCCCTGCCTGTCGTAAAGGCCCAGCAGCAACGACCCGACCGCGGCCGGGGCAGCCGCGGCCCCCTCGCCTGCTGCCGGGCCTGGGCCGCGTCCCCCGGCGGGCCCCGGCCGGTACCAGCGGAACCCGCCCACTACGAACTCGGCTGTGCGTTCGTGCTTCACCTTGGTCATGGCCCGCTTGTCGGGCATGTAGGCCAAGCTGGCCGGCTTGGCCACCACCCCGTCCAGCCCGGCCCCCTCGAAGCGCTCGAACCAGTCCTGGGCCACCGCCGGGTCCCGGGTGCAGGGCGTGAGCCGGACGCTGCCGGCCGGGTGGGCCAGGATGCCCTCGAGGCGCTGGCGGCGTTGGGCGAACGGCTCGCCCCGCAGGTCGTGGTCCCCCAGCGCCAGCAGGTCGAAGGCCACGAACCAGGCCGGCCACCGCTGGGCCAGCAGGCGTACCCGGCTGGGGGCGGGGTGGACCCGCTGCGACAGCGCCTCGAAGTCCAAGCCGGCCTCCCCGACCACCACCACCTCACCGTCGACCACGACCCTGGGTGGAAGGGCAGCCTGCAAGGCGGCCACCAGCTCGGGGAAATAACGGGTGAGCGACAGCTCGTTGCGGCTGCCCATTTCCACGTCGCCGCCGTCCCGGAAGACTATGGCCCGGAACCCGTCCCACTTCGGCTCGTACAGGTAGTCACCCACCGGCAGCTGGCGGGACAGCTTGGCCAGCATCGGCGCCACCGGGGGCGCCACCGGGAGGTCGGCAACGCTCACCTTGCCCCCAGGTGGCGGGCGATGGACGCGGCCAGAGGCAGGCGTTCCACCTCTTCGAGGGGGCTCGGCAAGGCCAGGCGCCAGTTGGGCCACTGGTCGACCGTCCCGGGCATGTTCGGCCTTTCCTCCACGCACAAGGCGTCGTCGAGGGTGGCCGTCACCAGGGCGCAGGGAGCCTGGGCCAACGCCGCATAGGCAGCTTCGACCACCTCGGCCACCGGCCGTCCCGGCCCCGAGCCGGTCCAGCCCTCCAGGCGCGCCCGCAGGGCAGCAAAGCCCTCTTCGTTGGGCTGGAGCCCACAACGGCGCTGGGCGGCCAAGTCCGACCCCGTCCACACCCCAGCCACGGTAGGCAGGTCATGGGTGGTCACCGCGGCCAGTGCCTGGTGGCCCCAAGCCGGCGGCCGCTCGGGCTCGAACCACAACAGCTTGTACGAGAGGACGCCGCGGGCGGCCAGTTCCTGGCGGACTTGGTCTTCCACGGTGCCCAAGTCCTCCCCCACGACGTAACTGCCGGCCCGGTGCGCTTCCAGGCACAGCAGCCCCAGCAGGTCCCGCCAGGGGTAGCGGACATAAGTGCCGCGGGAGGGCTCGGAGCCGACCGGCACCCAGAACAGCCGGAACAGGCCCATCACGTGGTCCACCCGCAACCCCCCGGCATGGGCCATGGCTGCCCGCAGGGTAGCTATGTACGGTTCGTAGCCGGCCGCCCGCAGCTCCCAGGGGCCCCAGGGAGGGAGCCCCCAGTCCTGGCCCTGCGGGTTGAAGTCGTCCGGGGGCGCTCCCACCCTCATGTCCAGGGCGAAGGTGCCCTGCCAGATCCAGGCGTCCGCCCCCCCGCCGTCAACGCCCACCGCCAGGTCCTGGACGAGCTCGCAAGCCCCGCTCGCGGCCCGGGCCAGCTGAGCGTCGCACAGCCACTGCAGCCAAGCGTGGTAGCGCTTGCGCCTGGCCGCCTGGGGGCGGGCGGCAAAGCGGGCCACGGCCGGGGCCCAGGGGTGGCGCAGCTCCTGCGGCCAGGCCTGCCAGGGAAGGCCGTTGAGCTCAGCCAGGGCGCAGAACGTCGTGTAGTGGTCGAGCACCTCCCCCCGGCCGGAGACGAACGACGTGAAACCCTCGTCGCCCCCGGACGCCTCGAACCGGGTGAACAACTGTTCCAAGGCAGCCGATTTGAGGGACCAGGCGGCGGCCCGGTCGATCAGCCGGTCAGCATTGAGCGCCCGGCCCTTGCTCGCCAGCTCCGCCAGGTCGGGCAGCTGGCTGGCGCCCGGGACTTCTTCTATGCGCAGGTACAGCGGGTTGAGGAAGCACCTGGAACTGGGGAAATAGGGGCTCGGTGCCGGGTTGGGGCCCGGCGCCGGGGCATGCAGCGGGTTCACCAGCACATAGCCCGCTCCATTGGTCTCAGACCAGGCGGCCAGCCGGCGCAGGTCGGCCAGGTCACCGGCCCCCCAGCTGCGGCGCGACCGGGCCGCGTAGAGCTGGACGGACCAGCCCCAGGCCCGTTCCCTGGGCGGTGGCGGGCAGCGGGGGGGGCAGAGCGCGATGGTGAGCGGCCCCGGCCCCCCGCTTGCTTGGCCCGGCTCGAAGCGGTGGTAGCCCACCGGGAGGTCCGCCAGGGCCACCTGGTCGCCCTTGCTCAGCCGGCGGGCGCCCCCCAGCCGGCCGGTGCCCTCCAAGCCGCCCCCGTCCTCCCCGCCCTTGTCCGGCCGGCCCCCGTCCCCTCGGCCCCCGCCGAGCCGGTGGCCCCCAACTTCCAGGCGGTCCCCGTCCACCAGGCCCACAAGGCGGCCTCCAGGGCCCAGGTCCATGTACCCCCCGGCCTCCAAGCTCAACCGGCCGGCGGGGAGCGACGGCCAGGGGTCGTCCTGGAAGACGACCCTCACTGGCCCTTGCTCAGGTGCCGGAGGGCGGTCGCGGCCGAGCGCCCCCATGGAACGGAGCACGGCCTCTACCGTCTCGGGTGGGGGTTCCCTCCATCTACCGGCCACGTCCCAGTAACCGGTGGCCACCCCCCAGGCCTCAGCCAGCGACCGGTCTACCAACAGTTCCCGGCCCAGACGGCATGGAGGGGCCATGCTCGGTTGTGCCCACGGTTGTGCGCGCCGTTGCGCCCACCGTTGTACGCGCCATTGCGCCCACGGTTGTGCCCACCCCGGCATCTTGTCACGCCTGGCCCACCGAGGGGCCGGCGGAGCCCACCAACCACCGAGGGGCCGGCGGAGTCCACCAAGCGGTCGGCGGAGGTAGTTAGCTTTGTCTTCATGGCCCTGCCGCTACCGGGATCGCTCACCCCTTCCAAGGTGGCGACCTTCAAGGAATGCGCCCTGGCCTTCAGGCTCTCCGCCATAGACAGGCTCCCAGAAGCTCCGTCCGAGGCCGCGTTCAAGGGCACGGTCGTGCACCGGGCGCTCGAGCTTTTGATGTGGGAGGAGGGGCCGGGCCGGCGTGACCAGGAGGCAGCCTTCTCCATGCTGGGACGCGCCCTCGACGAGCTCCTGGCCAGCCGGGAGGCGCTCCAGTTGGGCCTGAGCACCTCCCAACTGGAAGACTTTGCCGCCGATGCCCGCACCCTGCTCACCAACTACCTAGCGCTGGAGGACCCTAACGCCGTCCGGGTGATCGGCACCGAGCTGCGCCTCGAGGCCCAGGTGGACGGGCTACGCCTGCGAGGCATCATCGACCGCCTGGAACTGGACCGCCACGGCCAGCTCGTGGTCACCGACTACAAGACTGGCCGGGCACCCAGCGCCGGCCAGGAACAGGCTCGCCTGGGCGGTGTCAATTTCTACGCCTTGCTCTGCCAGGAGGTCCTCGGCCGGAGGCCGGCCAGGGTCCAGTTGTTCCACCTGCGCGAGCCTTTGGCTATATCGAGCGAGCCCTCCGACCAGTCGATCACGAGCCTGCGGCTCCAAGCCAGCGCCATCTGGGCCGCCGTCAAGCGAGCCTGCCTACGGGAGGACTTCCGGCCCCGGCCTGGCCCCCTGTGCGATTGGTGCGGCTACCACGCCTACTGCCCGGCCCAGGGGGGGGACCTCTCCCTCCTGGCACCGGCCGACGGTGCTGCTGTGCTCCAGCCCGACGGTGCCGCACTGCTCCAGCTCGACGGTGCTGCCCCGCCGGAGGCCAACGGGGCTGCCGGGCCTGGAGCCAACGGGGCTGCCGGGCCTGGAGTGCCCGAGCCGACCGGTGCTGACGCATTGGAGGCCAACGGGGCCGCCGGGCTGGCGGCCGGCAGCGCCAGAGTGCCTGGGCCGGCGCTGAGCCTCGTGGAAGAGCCGTCCGGGAGATGAACCTCCCGGGGCACCTGGCGCGCTTCGACGCGGCAGTGGACCGGTACTTTGACGCTCACCTACGGGGCCACCGCTCCGTCGACTGGTTGATGTACGCCGCCAGTGCGGCCGGCGAGCACAGCGCTTGCTGGCTCCTCCTGGCCGGGGCCCGCGGGCTGCGCTCAGGCGGTAGCCTCCGAGCGGCAGCCAGGACGGTCCTCCGAGCGGGCGCGGTGATGGGGGTGGAGTCCCTCATCGTGAACGGCGCCGTCAAGACGGTGTTCGGCCGGCGGAGGCCCACCCGCACACAACCGGCCCCGCTCCCCTTGCGCCAGCCGCGGACCAGCAGCTTCCCGAGCGGGCACGCCAGCGCCGCGTTCGCGGCTGCAGCCTTGCTCCGGGACGGCCCGCTGTGGCCCCTGGTGTACGCGTTGGCCGTCACCGTCTCGGCCAGCCGCGTCCACGTGAAGCTGCACCATGCCTCCGACGTCATCGCCGGGGCGGCCATTGGGGCCGCCTTGGGCGAGCTGGCCCGCCACCTGCTGCCTCTTGACACTCCCCCAGCACGACCATGAGCCTCGCCGCACCGGAAACAATGCCTCCGCCTTATGTGTTCTCACAGACATGACAGCTCGCTTCTCGCTTACTTGGGACTACTTGTGCCCGTTCGCCCGCAACGCCCATGAGCATGTCGTCACCGCCCTGCAGGCAGGTGCCGACTGGGACGTACGCTTCCGGTTCTTCTCGCTCTCCCAGGCTCACGTGGCCGACGGCGAGGAGCCTGTCTGGGCAAACCCCGGTCAGCACCCGGGGCTGTTAGCAGGCCTGGCGGGGGTGGTGGTCCGAGAGCGCCAACCAGAGCGGTTCCTCGACGCCCACCTGGCGCTCTTCCGTGCCCGTCACGACCAGGGCCTCGACCTGCGAGACAGGAAGGTGGTGGAAAGAGTGCTCGACGGTGCCGGCCTCGACGGTGGGGCGGTACTCCAGGAGGTGGACAAGGGTTGGCCGGCTGAGCAGGCTCGCGCTGAGCATGAAGAGGCGGTCGAGAACTGGGGCGTGTTCGGGGTGCCCACTTTCGTCATAGACGGGCAGGCCGTCTTCGTGAGGTTCATGCACCGGCCGGCCGGGGACGCAAAGGTGGCCGAGACGGCCATCGAGCGAGTGCTTGACCTCGCCCAAGAGTTCCCGGAACTGAACGAGTACAAGTTCACCCGGATCCCCCGCTAGAAGGGCCCGGCAGTGGCAGGGAAGATGCCCTCCGCCCCTACAGGCACCCCCGCCCGCAGCCCTGCCAGCCAGCCCGGTGCCGCAGGTGCTGCCTCGGCACGGGTAACGGTCACACCCGGGGAGGACAATAGGAGCATGCCAGAGAGGCACCCAACAACGAGGCAACCGGCTCGGGAGGTCGCGCCAAGCCAGCCCGAGCTTTTCGGCTCGCCAAGGCCCAGGAGCGGCGCTCGGCGCCAGCCAAAGCACCCGGCCATCGCCCAGTCGTCGAGGCGGTTGGGGCTGGCGGCTATAGCCGAGGCAAGGCTCGCCTTAGCTCAAGCAGTCAAACGAGCAGAAGCCCGGTCCGGCTCCAAGGCAGCCTGAGGCCGAGCCGCCTCCGCCCACGTTGGCGGGCGGCTGGAGGCCTCAGAGCACGCTTGGGCCGACCGGCCCAGCCGCGCTGGCTCGCCCAGCCGCGCTGGGTCGCCCAACCCACCGACCGGTGCAGCCCACCGACCGGCGCAGCTCCGATGACCAGGCCGTAGTACCGTTCCGTGCGTGACCTCTCTGGCTGAAGCCCTGGGCCATGCTCCCGATGCCAGGTTGCTGCTCGTGACCTGCGACGACCTGGGCGTCAGCTATGCCACCAATGCGGGGGTCTATGACGCGTTGCGTACCGGTGTCGCGACTTCCGCGGGGCTCGTGGTGCCTGGGCCTTGGGCAAGGGAGGCGGCCGCCAGCTACCGGGGCGAGGACGTGGGCGCCCACTTGACCCTCAACGCCGAGTACGACCTTTACCGTTGGGGGCCGGTCACCCACGCCCCTTCGCTGCTGGACGGCGACGGGGGGTTCCCCAGGACGGTCGTGGACCTCTGGGAGCACGCTGACATCGACGAGGTCCGCAAGGAATGCCGGGCGCAGGTCGAAAGGGCGGTCTACTGGGGGTTCGACGTGAGCCACCTGTCTGCCCACCTGGGGGCGCTCGAACTGCGCCCCGAGTTCTTCGACGTGGCCCTGCAGCTGGCCGTGGAGTTCCGCCTGCCCCTGCGCCTGCCTGGCCCCGACCACCAGCGCAACGCCGGCTTCCCGTTCCGCGAACTGGCAGCTCAAGACCGAGTCTTGTCGCCCGACCGCCTGGTCCGGGTCCCTCGGGGCCAAAGCGCCCGGGTAGCGCTGGACCGGCTGCTCCAGGGGCTGCCCCCGGGCGTCACCGAGGTCGTCCTCCGGCCGGCTCGGGACAGCGCCGAGCTGCGGGCTGTGATGCCCGACTGGCCGGCCCGGGTGGAGGACCTGGACATCGCCACTGCATCCCGCTATGTCCACGCCCTGGCCGAACGTGCCGGCGTCGCGCTCACCTCATACCGGGCACTGCGAGAGCTCCAGCGCTCCTGACCCCGGCACCTGCGGGTGGCCGGCCCTCCTGCCGGGCCCAACCTGGGGGTGGCAGGCCCGGTTGCCGAAGTCCCTGGCCAGCTGATAGTTGCTCAAGCCCGTGGCCACCTGACAGCTCGGCCAGTGGGCCAACCTGCTCGGCCGGTGGGCCAATAGTCCGCCAGCCGGTGGTCAGCTCAGCCGGTGGGCACGCCAGGCCTCAGGGTCCGCGGTCAGGTTGGTCACCGCCGGGGGCAGCGGGCCCTCGACTATGTCCTTCAGGGTCACCTGTTCCAGCACTGAGCGCAGGCTGGCCCGAAGGGCCACCCAGACTTCACGCAAGTGCTCGGCCGGCCCGTTGTAGGCCGTCTCCTCGGGCCGCAGCCCTCGCACCTCGGCCAAAGGGCCCTCCAGTGAACGGATGACGTCGGCCAAGGTCACCTCCGACGCAGGGCGGGCCAGGCGGTAACCGGCCGTCGCCCCTTTCTGGCTCACCACGATCCCCGCCCGGCGCAGGTCGTTCATGATCACGCCAAGGAACTTCACCGGTAGCCCCTGCTGGGTGGCCAGGGCCTCACCCGTCATCGGCCCTCCGCTGCTCGCCAGCTCCAACAAGGCCCGCACCCCGTAGTCCACCTTGGCCGAAATGTGCATTACCGCAGTTTACGGCCCTGGCCATGACCGCTACCCGCTCAGCCGGCATGGCCGCTCAGGTACTGGCGCGCCCGGGGGTCTCGGGGCGAAGTGAGCACCTGGCGGGCCGGCCCCGCCTCGACCAGCTCCCCCACCCGGTCCGGCGCCATCAGGACCACCGCAACGTGGTCTGACACCCGGGCCGCTTGGAACATGTTGTGCGTCACCAGGACCACCGTCACCCGGCGGGCCAAAGAGACGATCAGCTGTTCCACCTTAGCTGTGGCTATAGGGTCGAGAGCCGAACAGGGCTCGTCCATGAGGAGGACCTCCGGTCCCACCGCCAGCGCCCGGGCTATGCACAGGCGCTGCTGCTGCCCACCCGACAACCGGGTTGCCGGTTGGCCGAGCCGGTCTTTCACCAAGTCCCAAAGAGCGGCCTGGCGTAAGGCGACCTCTGCTGCTTGGTGCAGGACGGGCTTTTTGCGGACGCCGGCAAAGCGCAGCCCCGAGACCACGTTGTCGAAAATGCTCATGGTAGGGAAGGGGTTCGGCTTTTGGAACACCATGCCCACCCGGCTGCGGACGGCCTCGGCTCGGGTACCGGCTCCATAGACGTCAAGGTCGCCCAGCAGCACCCGTCCCTGCACCGTGGCACCGTCGCGGTCGTGCAGGCGGTTGACTGCTCGCAGGAGCGTGGTCTTGCCACAGCCCGAGGGCCCCACCAGGGTGGTGACCTGGTGCCGGGGCACGGTGAGGGTCACGTCCCGCACCGCCACGTGCGCCCCGAAGCTCACCGTCACGCCTTCCAGGCAAAGGGCGGCGCCGGAGGTGGCCGAGGTGGCTGCACCCGGGGCGGGGCCACAGCGCCCTAGCTGGCCGTAGCCGGGGCGGGGCCAAGCGAGGGGGGTCACTGGGCCCTCCGGGTGGGGTACCAGGCGGCTGCCCGGGCCAGGGCCGAAAGCAAAAGCACAACGACCAGCAACACCAGGGCCGTTGCCCACGCCTGGTGCTGGGCAGCTGGGAAGGGTTGCGTCCCGAGCGTGTAGATGAGCATCGTCATCGCGTAGCTGGGTGCCGCCAAGGTGAAGAGCAAGGGCGCAGTCTCGCCGGCAGCCCGGGCCAAGGCGAGCAGGTTGCCGGCCACCAAGCCCGGCAACGACCCAGGCAGTACCACCCGCCTGACCACCTGCCACCGGGAAGCGCCCAAAGCCGCGGCTGCTTCTTGCAGTTCCACCGGGACCGACCGGACAGCCTCCTCGTTGGCCCGCACCATGACCGGCACCATCAGCACAGCCAATGCCGCACTGGCCGCCAGGTCGGAGGGCCTGTGGAGCGGTCGCACAACGGCCTCGAACGCGAAGATGCCAACCACGATCGAGGGCACCCCAGCCAGCACGTCAGCACTGCAACGCAGCACGGCCGCCAGCCTCCCCGGGTGCTCGTACAAAAAGAGGCTGGCGAGCAGCCCGACTGGCACCGCGAGCAACAACGCCAGGCCAAGCAGGCGAGCACTGCCCACCACGGCCGTGGAAATGCCGCCTCCGGGCACCCCAAATGGCGCCACCGGGTGCACCAACAGCCCAAGCGACAAGGCGGGTGCAGCGCGGCCCACTGTGTAGGCCACCAGCGCGACCAGCGGCGCGCCGCAGGCGACCAGCGCCAGGGTGCAACCGCCCTGGGCCAGCTGGCCCCTTGGCCGTCGGCGGGTGCCCAAGCCCGGCGGAGCCACCAGGGCCAGGTCGGCACCCCCCTCGCCGGCCCCGGCCGACGGCAGCGACGGCGAACAAGCCCCCCGCTGGTAGGCCCCCGGGCGGCCGGCCCTCGGCCGGCTGGCCCTCGGCCGGCTGGCCCTCGGCCGGCTGGCCCTCGGCCGGCTGGCCCTCGGCCGGCTGGCCCACAGCCGGCGGCCGCCGCGCAGGGACTGCCCGGCGACGTTGACGGCCACCGTGAGCAGGAAAAGGACAGCGGCCAGGCCGATGACGGCGCTCCTTTGCAACCCGGGCTGGGCTTCAGCGAACTGGTTGACAATGGCGGAACCGAGCGTTGCCCCCGGCCCGGACAGCGACCGAGGCCAGACGGGGCTGTTGCCGATTACCATGGCGACGGCTATGGCTTCCCCCAGGACCCGGCCGAGCGCCAGCGTGACGGCGGCCTTGACCCCGGGACGTGCCGCGGGCAGGACCACCCGCCTGACCACCTGCCAGCGGGTGGCACCCAGGGCCATGGCCCCCTCCCTGTCCTCGCGAGGCACTGCTGCCAGCGCGCTCCGGGCCAGCGCCACAAGGGTGGGTAGGGTCATGACCGCCAGCACAACAGCCGCCAGGAGGATGCTGGGCCCATAGGCAGGGCCACCGAAGGCCCGCCCGACGAGCGGCAGCGAGCCCAAGAAGGGCTCGACGTCACGAGCGAACAACGGCGAGAGCACCAGCAAAGCCCACAGCCCGACCACGATGCTCGGCACGGCCGCCAGCAGCTCGATGATGGCCGAAGCGGCCGCCGCCAGCTTGCCCGGGACCAGCTCGGACAGGGCGATGGACGCGCCCAGCCCCACCGGCGCGGCCAGGAGCAATGCCAACGCGGTCGTGACGACCGTGCCCACCACCAAGATGCCCGTTGCGTAGTGGGCAGTTCCCGGTGAGTAGCTGCTGGACCAGGCGAAGCTGGGGCTGTAGCGGGCAAAGGCCTCGGCCGAGCCCGTAGCTATGCTCACGGCCACCCCGGCTACGGCGCTCGCGAAAGCAGCCGCACCCAACCAGGTGGCAGGCCCGTACACCCGCGTCCTGCGCCCGGCCGGCCGGGGGGCCGGGGCCACCAAGACTTGGAGGTGGTCTCCCCAGGTGCCCAAGGACAAGGCTGCCTTGGCCGGGCGGGCCAGCGCCCCTTCGGCTTGGGGCACGGCCACCACTTTTCCCTCGCTCAATGGACCTGGCCCAACACGGACTTGGCCAGCGCCACCGCATTGGCCGGCAAGGGCGCGTACCCGAGAGGCACCGCTTCTTTCTGGCCAGTAGTGACCACGTAGCTGAACAGCGCCCTCAAGGCCGCCGCTTTGGCCGGGTTGTGCTGGTCCTGGTACATCATGGCCCAGCTGAAGTTGGCCAACGGGTACGTGGCCTCGCCAGGTTGGAAGACGATGTCGAAGTGGTCCCAGCTCAGCCGGGCGGCATGAGCACCGGCGGCCGCGATCGAGCCGACTGAGGGGGCCACGAAACGGCCGGCCGCGTTCTTCAGGGCCGCGTTGGCAAGACCGGCTTTCAGCGCGTAGCCGTACTCGACATAGCCGATGGCCCCTGGAGCCTGGGCGATATAACTGGCCACACCGCTATTGAGCTGTGCCCCGACCCCGACCTGGGGCAGCGGCCAGGCCTTGGAGGGGACCTTTGTGCCGACCCGGGCCGACCACGTCGGCGAGGTCTTGATGAGGTACTCGTCCAGGTCCCAGCCCGGCCCGGAGGCATCGGCGCGGTGTACTGGGACCACTCGGAGGTGGGGGAGCCCCTTGACGCCAGAGACCTTGGCTATGGCCGGGCTGTCCCAGTTGGTTATCGTCCCGTCAAAGATCCCCGCCAAGACAGCACCGTCGAGCTTCAAGCCCGCCGGCGCGCCAGGCACGTTGTAGCTCACGGCGATGCCACCCAAGTCCACCGGGAACTGGGCCACCACCCCGTGGGCCTGGGCCAGCTCCTGGCGGGACATGGGGATCTCGGAGTCCCCGAAGTCCACTGTCCCCTGCTGGACATCGCTCACACCCACGCTGCTGCCCGCCGGCGAGTAGTTGACCGTCACCTGGGGGTGAGAAAGGTGGTAGTCGTAAAGGACCTTCTCGTAGAAGGGCTCGATCGAGTTGGCACCGGCCCCGTTGAGCGTGACCCGAGCTGCCGGGGCCAGCTGGGTGCGAAGCGCGGTGGGCCAGGCCGCTGCCGGCCAGACGGCCACAGGCAGGCCAAAGAGCGTGGCGACGAGGGCCGCGACGGGCTTACGCATAGGGGTGACCTCCTGTAGTACCCACTAGTGCTAGTATTCCAGTAATCTACTAGATCACTAGCTCCAATGCAAGAGGTCGGAACGGCCAGGCTACGGGGCCGACCTGGGGCTACAGCGGCCCACCCGAGGACCGCCCCCCGGCGGGCCCACATGCCGGCCCCAACGCCGAAGGTCTCTTGGGTCTTGCCGGCCTCCCCGAGGACTGCCCCAAGGGCTCAGACCCAGAACCCCTGGAGGCCTTCGGGAGGTTCCTGTTGCACGTCGACCCCCACCACCCTGGCCAGCGGCGGCCCCTGCCGGCACCATTCCACCAGTTCAGCGACTGCCTCGGGGTCACCCTCGGCCACCACCTCCACGCGGCCGTCAGGGAGGTTGCGGGCCCAGCCAGCGACGCCCAAAGCCTGGGCTCTCTCCGCGCAACTGCCCCGGAACCAGACCCCTTGGACCTTCCCTCTGACCCAGAGGTGACTGCGGACCATGGTGGCAAGGTACATCACGCCGATCCCAGCCCGGGCAGGTGCTCCGGTGATGGTGCTGAGTGATGGTGCTGGGTGATGGTGCTGGGTGATGTGCCATGGGCGGCATCACGGCCCCACGCGGGGCGGCGGGGGGTGGATCCGCCGTTGGCCCGGCACCCGGCGCCATACGATACCTCCTGCACCTTTTGCCGACCGGCCTGAAGGGCCTTCTGCCGGCCGGCCTGAGGGGCCCTCAGCCCCGGTGCGGTCCCCGGCGCCGGGTGCCGGTTGGCGGCCCATTGGGGGTGGCGGGCCAACTGGGACCGGTTGGGGCCAGCTGGCCGGTACCGGCTGGGGCACGGGGACGGGCCGGGCGCGCGCCGCCTCGCAGAACGGAGGGTGCTCCCACCACCGGGTCAGGCGCACCAACGCGGGCGGCCGGGCACCGGCAACCAGCAGGGCAGTGCCGACGGGCAGGCTGTGCGCCTGGTCGACGGGCAGCCGGGCTTGCCGGCGCGACGAATAGGTGGTGTTGGAAGAGGGGTGGCGCGACCACCAAGCGGTGCTGCTGAGCGAGCGTACGACCACGTCCATCTGGCCACCCAGGCGGGAGACGACCTCCAGGGTCTGGAGGTCTCCCACCCCCGGCAACAGCACCTTGGCACCGAAAAGGCTGAAGAAGCCCTCCGCGGCCCGCCCCCAGCGCATCCTCGCCTGGGAAAGGTCTTGCAGGCAGGCGAGGACCAACAACCCTTGACCGCCGGCCTCGCTCACCATGGCGGGCAAGTCGGGTAGGGGGGCGATGTTGGCTACTTCGTCGAGGACGAAGGTCACCGGCACGCGCAACCATGCTCCGGCGGCAGCCTTGTAGGTGGCTGCCCGGACCTGTTCCAAGAACGCCACCACGATGGGCGCCATGAGAGCCTGGTAACGGGCGGGAGCGCACACGTACACCGTGTCGGCGCTCGTCGGGAACGCGGCCGGGTCGAAGTTGGGCTGCGCAGCCAGCTCCAGCGCCCGCTCGGAACGGTACGCGGCCAGGGTGCCGGCTGCGGTCGAGAAGATACCGCTTCGCTCCCGTTCCTCAGTGGCGTCAATGCCGGCCAGCACGTCCATGGCCACGGCGGTGGCAACCCCGGCCTGCGCCGCCCGGGCGAGCAAGGCGGCAGGCTCGGCCAGCTCGTGGCGCAGCACCCAGGAGAGGACTTGGCGGACATCGCCACCCCCAAGGGCAGCGGCGTGCAAGAGCGGGGCAAGCAAGGCTTGGGCTCGTTCGCTCCAGTGGGCGCTCTCGCCGTAGGACGAGTGGGGCTTGGCGGCCAGGGTCATGACCCTGGCCGTGACGAGCGCTTCTTCCCAGCAGCCGGCCGAGGGCACTGGGGACCACCGCAGTTGCAGCGCGCCTGAGGGGGTGCCCAGCGCCCCGGTGGGGTCGAGCACCCAGCACCGGCCGATCTCGGAGCGACTGGCCAGCGTGGCTTGCAGCACGTCAGGCTTGGTCGAGGTCACGACCACCGGCCCCGGCGCGGCCAGCACGTTGGGGACGACGATGGCCGACGTCTTGCCCGACCGGGGAGGGCCCAGGACAAGCAGCGCCTGCTGGGGGCCGGCCCAGGCCAGGCCCCGCCTGTCGCTGCCCACGTAGAGCTCGGGCCCGTGGAAGGCGAGGTTGCGCCGCATCTGGGCGAGACTGATGCCCGGGAGGTAGCTCATCGCCCCAGCCTGCTCGAAACACGATGTACTTTCCAGTTGTCTGGTGTACTTATACTACGTTCTGTCTCACTACAACTTTTCCCTCCCAGCCTGCGGGGCGATCGGGGGTCTTCGTGCAGCCGCCGTGCCCCGCTGCCCCGCTGCCCCGCTGCCCTGCGGCCCTGCGGCCCTGCGGGGCACGATCGGGGCCCGTTCTTTGCCCTGTTAGGGGGTCCTATGTCGCGAAGAGGGCTAAGGACGGCACCAAACAGGTCAGAGAAGTACGAAGTAGGGCAAAGGACGCCAGGCCAGGGCAAAGGACGCCAGGCCCGCCGGGGCAAAGGACGCCAGGCCAGGGCAAAGAACGCCGCCTTGGGGTACGTGGCGGCTCGCGGCACGGGCCGGGACCTCGGCCGCCCGGCTGTCGACGTACATGGCGGGGAGGGTGACGCCTTCGGCCGCCCTGGTCGCCCGCATGCACAAGCGGGCCACCAGGGCGCGCTCGCCCCTGAGACCCCCTTGCCTTGTCGAACGTATGTTCGTACCCTGGAGGAGTGGGCGAGGCTCCTTACGCCGAACTGCACTGCCACTCCAACTTCAGCTTCCTGGACGGGGCTTCGCACCCTGAGGAGCTGGTCGAGGAGGCCACCCGCCTGGGCCTGGGGGCACTGGCGCTCACCGACCACGACGGCATGTACGGCGTGGCCCGCTTCGCCGAAGCAGCCAATGCCGCCGGCCTGCCCACCGTGTTCGGCGCCGAGCTCACCCTGGGCCCCTCCGGCCCCCGCAGCGGCGTGCCCGACCCCGAAGGCACCCACCTCGTGGTGCTGGCCCGTGACCCTACCGGCTACGCCCGCTTGTGCAAGGCGCTGTCCGTGGCCAACTTGTTGGGCCGAGAAAAGGGCCGGCCGCAGCACGACCTCTCCCTCCTGGCAGCCATTGGGGCCGGGGCCGAGCCAGACTGGGCTACTGTCTCCCAGCTGGCCACCAGCCCGCCCAGCCCGGGCCAACCGGGCCTGGGCTTGCCCAGCCCTTGCGCCTCCGGCCCCCTGGAGGCCGGCGCCGGGCACTGGCTCGTCCTCACCGGCTGCCGCAAGGGGGCGGTGCCGAGGGCGCTCCTGGGCCGCGGCCCCCTGGCCGCCCGGGCTGAGCTCGAGCGCCTGCAGCGGGCGTTCGGGCGGCCCAACGTGGCCGTAGAGGTATGGGACCACGGCGAACCCCTGGCCTCCGCCCGCAACGACGCCTTGGCCGAGCTGGCCTGCCGGGTAGGCGCCGACGTGGTGGCCACCAACAACGTCCACTACCACCGCCCGAGCCGCAGCCGCCTGGCCAGCGCCCTGGCCGCCGTCCGGGGCCGGCGCAGCCTGGACGACATGGACGGCTGGCTGCCGGCTGCTGCCACCGCCTGCCTGCGCAGCGGGGCCGAACAGGCCCGCCGCTTCGCCCGCTACCCGGGCGCAGTGGAGCGCGCCCAGGAGCTCGGCCAGGCCTGCAGCTTCGACCTCAAGCTGGTGGCGCCCAGGCTGCCTCCTTTCCCCGCCCCTGCCGGCCACACCGAGATGACCTGGCTCCGGCAGCTGACCGAGCAGGGGGCGCTCCGGCGCTACGGGCCGCGGGAGTCGCCCCGCCACCCCCGCGCCTATGCCCAGCTCGACTACGAACTGGAGGTCATCGACCAGCTAGGTTTCGCCGGCTATTTCCTGGTCGTGTGGGACATAGTGCGCTTTTGCAACGAAGCCGGCATCTACTGCCAAGGGCGCGGTTCGGCGGCCAATTCGGCCGTGTGCTACGCGCTCGGGATAACCAAAGCGGACGCCGTGGGGCTGGGCTTGCTGTTCGAGCGCTTCTTGTCCCCCGAGCGCGACGGGCCGCCCGACATAGACGTCGACATCGAAAGCGGCCGGCGCGAAGAGGTGGTCCAGTACGTCTACCGCCGTTACGGGCGGGCGCAAGCGGCCCAGGTGGCCAACGTCATCACCTACCGGCCTCGCTCGGCAGTACGGGACATGGGAAAGGCCCTGGGGGCGTCCGCCGGCCAGGTTGACGCCTGGTCGAAGCAGCTCGACCCCTGGGGCCAGCTGCCGGGCCACCTCCCCGGCATACCCGCCGCCGTGCTCGAGCTGGCCCGCGAGGTGCAGGACTTCCCCCGCCACCTGGGCACCCACCCGGGGGGGATGGTCATCTGCGACCGGCCGGTTGCCGAGGTCTGCCCAGTCGAATGGGCCCGCAAGGCCGGCCGCAGCGTCCTGCAGTGGGACAAACAGGGCTGTGCCTGGGCCGGCCTGGTGAAGTTCGACCTGTTGGGGCTGGGGATGCTGTCCGCCCTGCACGCCACGGTGGACCATGTACGGGCTTTTTACGGGACTGAGCTGGACCTGGCCGACCTGCCCCAGGACCCATCGGTCTACGACATGCTCTGCCAGGCTGATACGGTCGGCGTCTTCCAGGTGGAAAGCCGGGCACAGATGGCCACCTTGCCCAGGTTGCAGCCCCGCCGTTTCTACGACCTGGTCGTGGAAGTGGCCCTGGTCCGCCCCGGGCCCATCCAGGGCCGCTCGGTCCACCCCTACCTGCGGAGGCGCAACGGCACCGAAGCGGTGACCTACCTCCACCCACGGCTACGGCCAAGCTTGGAAAAGACCCTCGGGGTGCCGCTCTTCCAGGAACAACTGATGCAAATGGCCATAGACATCGCCGGTTTTTCACCCGCCGAAGCCGACCGCCTGCGCCAGGCCATTGGTTCCAAACGCAGTACCGCCCGCATGGAGCAGCTCCGGCAACGGTTTTACGCCGGGATGGCCGAACGAGGTGCCACCGGGGAGGTGGCTGACCGGATATGGGAGCAAATGGCCGCGTTCGCCCACTTTGGCTTCCCCGAGAGCCACTCCGTCAGCTTCGCCTACCTCGTCTATGCCTCCGCCTGGCTGAAACGGCACTACCCTGCGGCTTTCTTGGCGGGCCTGCTGGACAGCCAGCCGATGGGCTTTTGGTCCCCCCAGACGCTCGTCTCCGACGCCCGCCGCCACGGCGTCGAGGTCCGCCGGCCCGACGTCAACGCCAGCGGGGCGCGCTGTTCCCTGGAACCGGGGCCAGGGGGGGCACCCGCCGTGCGCCTGGGCATTTCCTATGTGCGCGGCATCGGCGCCAACCTAGCCGAACGCATCGCCGGTGGCCGTCCCTACGACGGGGTCGAGGACATGGTGCGCCGCAGTGGCACCAGCGTCGCCCAAGCCGAGGCCCTGGCAAGCGCGGGTGCTCTCGACGGCTTCGGCCTGAGCCGGCGAGAGGCCCTGTGGGCAGCCGGTGCCCTGGCCCAGGCGGGGCCGGGCCTCGAGGTGGGCAACGGTGCCGATGGCCCGGCAGTAGCCAGGTTGGCCGGCCTCGTGACAGGGGCACAGCCGCCTCCCCTGCCCGCCATGAGCACCCTCGAGCTCGACCAAGCCGACCTGTGGGCCACCGGCATCTGCCCCGGACGCTACCCCACAGAGCCTTTCCGCCCCCACCTGGACAGCCTGGGCGTCACCCCGGCGGCGGGCCTGGCCGGCTTGGCCCACGGGGCCTTGGTGCGGGTGGGCGGCATCGTGACCCATCGTCAACGCCCGGCGACTGCCAACGGCGTGGTTTTCGTCAACTTGGAAGACGAGACGGGGTTGGTGAACGTCATCTGCCCCGTGGCGGTGTGGGAACGCTACGGTGCCCTGGCCCGCTCAGCGCCCGCCCTGGTCGTGCACGGCAAGCTCGAAAGGGCGGAGAGGGCTATAAGCGTCGTCGCTCAACGCCTGGAGGCGCTCGGGCTGGCAGCGGGGCCGCTGCGTCCCCGTGACTTCCGCTGATGCCCGGAGCGGGCCAGCCCCGGGCCCGGCGGCGCGCCGATGCCGTCCAGCAAGGTGGCCACCACCCCCGCCACGAACTCCTCGTCGCCCTGCCACTGGCCCAGCACGTCCTCCCCCAGCCACACGTCCAGGTACGCCCGGGAGAACGCGGCTCCCAGTAGCGCGCAGGCCGCACCGGCGGCCGACCCCGAACGGCCCAGCCGGCCCCGCTCGCGCTCGGCCTCGATGTACCGCTCGACTTGGTGCAGGGCATGGGCCGGCCCCCGGTTATGGGCGTTGAACCGCTGCCGCTGGAGGGACCGCAGCTCGGGGTCCACGATCGAGCCTCCCACGAACGGCAGCACGGCACGGTAAAAACGCAACGCCGCCAGCCCCAGGCGGCTGAGCGTGCCTTGGACGCTGCCCGTGCCGGCCAGGTCGGGCAGCTCGGCGACCAGGGCCAAGAACTCAGGGGCGCTCCCGGCGAACAGCTCCAAGAACAGCTCGTGCTTGTCCTCGAAGTGCCGGTAGATCGTCCCCTCGGCACAGCCGGCCAGCCCGGCTATGTTCCTTATGGTCGCCGCCTGGAACCCCTTTTCGTCGATGACGCGCCGGGCCGCCTCCAAGATGGCGGCCCGGAAGCCCGGGCGCAGCTGTCGGGCCCCTGGTGGGCCGCCGCCGTCGGCCCGACCGGCCGGGTCAGCCGGCACGGCCCACCCTGCCCGCTGCTGCCCGCAGGCCCACCGCCGCACCGCCGCCGTCGAGGCGGGGGCTTGGGGCCGGGGAGCCAACGTGGCTGCGGACGAAGGTGGCCGCCAGCACCGAGGCCAGCACGGCAAAGCCAACTGACACATAGATGCCCGAGTGGAAAGCGCCCACGAACGAGCCACGCACAACAGCCGGCACGGCGTGGGCTACCCGGGCCGGCAAGCCGCCCAGGGTAGCCTGGGGGACGGTCCCGCTGGCGGCCGCGGTACCTGCCTTGGCCACCAACTTGCCGGCCACCTCAGCCGGCAACCCGGCGCGCAGGAGACCGGAACGGAAACGGCTCTTGAAAGCGGCCGTCACCACCGCTCCCAGCAACGCGATGCCGAACACCCCTCCGATCTGGCTGGCAGTCGTCTGGGTGGCCGAGGCGATGCCGACCCGGCGCTGGTCCACCGAGCCCATGACCGCGGACGACAGGGGGGACATGGTAAGGGCCATCCCGGCTCCCATCATGACCATCGCCGGCAGTATGACAGCTACATAGCTGGACCCCACCTGCATCCTCAGGCACATGGCGAGCCCACCGCCTAACAGCGCGGTGCCACCAGCCATGAACCACCGCGACCCGTAACGGTCTGACAGCCTCCCCGAGACCGGCGCTATCAGCAGGATCATGACCGTGAAGGGCACCAGCCGTACACCTGTGGCCACCGGGTCGTAGCCGACCACGTTCTGCAGGTAAAGCGACAGGAAAAAGGTCATCCCGAACAAGGCGAAGAACACGGCTACGGCGGTGGCTATGGCGGCCGTGAACGTCGGGTTGCGGAAGAAGGACAACGGCAGCATTGGGGACGGTCGCCCCTGTTCCACCTTGACGAACAAAGCCAGCGACACCACCGCCAAAGCGAACGAGCCCAATATGAGCCCGTCGGTCCACCCTCGGGTATTGCCCTCGATCGTGGCATAGGTGAGGAAGAACAGGCCTGCCGTCCCGCTGGCCGCTCCCAGAGGGTCCAGGCGCCGTACCCCGGGTGCTCCCCGGGACTCGGTCACTGCCCACCAGGTGAGCACGACGGCCAGCGCACCAACGGGGACGTTGACGAAGAAGATGCTCTGCCAGCTCACGTGCTGGACGAGGTAGCCCCCCACCAGCGGGCCCACGGCCACGGCGACGCCAGACATGGCCGACCAGGCACCGATAGCCGCTCCCCGCTCCTTGCCATGGAAGGTGGCCGAGATGATCGCCAGCGACCCCGGCAGCAACAGCGAGCCACCCAGGCCCTGCAGGGCGCGGAAGGCGACTAGCTCAGCGGTGCTGCTCGCCAACCCGCAGGCCAGCGAGCCGGCCGTGAACACGACCAGGCCCCCGATAAAGAACCTCTTCCGCCCGAAGCGGTCCGAGAGGGTCCCGCCCGTCAACATGAAGGTGGCGAAGGTGAGCGTGTAGGCGTCGATCATCCACTGCAGCTCGGACACGCCCGCGTTGAGGTCCCGCTGGATGGTGGGCAAGGCGACGTTCACCACCAGGCTGTCCAACATGGGCATGAACAGCCCGAACACCATGGCCACCAGCACCCACCACCGGCGCCGGCTGGCGGGTTGCCCCACTGCCGCCCCCGCCTGGCCGGGGAGCGTCGCAACTCCTGCCACCTCTACCTTCCTCCCGGCCCTGAGCTGGGGCCCGTTGCCTGTGCACGTCACACCTGCGGCCTAGGACGGACTGGAGGCTGCTGCCTTGTTGGCTTGCCTTCGTCCCTGGGGCTGGGGCCCCAGACCAAAACTGTGAGCGAGTGCTCACATACCAAGATAGGAGTGAACGCTCGCTCATGTCAAGGCCTCACTGGCCCGCCGGTGCCGACCAGGGGGAAGGCAGCAACGGGTGCAGCCAGCACCGAACGGGCCCCGGTCCCGGCGGAGCAGACGCTGCCACCTCGATGGGGCCAGGCCTCGACGGGCCCGCCATTGCCCCTCGAACGGCTTACGCACTGGTGCACCGACCCGGCGGGGGCCTCGGCGACCAGTTCAGTGCTGTCGGGGAGCGCCTCAGCGAGGGCCCGGTTCGGGGTGGCCAACCGGCTGCCCCGGCTTTTAGCGAGTGGCGCAAGGTAGGCGTCGGTCACTTGTCGGTGGCCCACGGCTCCAGCGTTGGGACCGCGACAGCGTGCTGTTCGTACAAAACAGCGCCCAAGTTGTACAACACGTTCATGGCTACGGTCAGTGTGAGCGAGGCCCGTGAGAAGCTCTCAGCGGTCATCGGCACCGCGAGATCGGAGGCCGTCGTCCTCGAGCGCTACGGTCGGCCCGCGGCCGTCGTGGTCAGTCCCGAACGCTACGAACAGTTCCTCGAGGCCATCGAGAACGCAGAAGACATCGCCGCGTTCGATGCCGCCATGGCCGAAGAGGGCGACAACATCCCTTGGGACCAGGTCAAGGCTGACCTCGGCTGGTGAGCCGCTACCGTGTCGAGGTCCGCCCTGCTGCTCTCCGAGCGCTCGGCAAGCTCGGCCCCAAGGTCAGGCCCCGCATCGAGGGTGCCATCGCCCTGCTTGCTGAGGATCCCCGGCCACCGGCATTACGCCCGCTCATCGGGCGCCCTGCCTACCGTGCCCGCGTTGGTGACTACCGCATCATCTACATGGTCCAAGACGACCTGCTCGTGATCGTCGTCGTGAGCCTGGGGCATCGCCGAGATGTCTACCGATAGATCCCGGGGGCAGTAGTGCTCAGGACTGCCCTGGGCTTCGTGGAGGCCCCCGCGCTTGGGAACTGACCTAGCTGCTCCTTTATGGCAAGAGCGCGTGGGCGTCCGCGACGAGTCATGACCAGATGTTGTGGGTGCTCGGCCCGCTGGGGGGCGCGACGTACCCTCCAAGTTGGCCGATCAACAAGCCCGCCGGTTGCTGCCGGCGAGAGGAGCACGCCGGTATTGAAGCTAGCCCATGACGCCACCGTGGAGGTGGCTGAGGGCCCACAGACCCTCGCTTTGGGCCTCGACGAGCGGTGCCGGCTGGCCGCTCGGGACAGGCCGAGGGTGGCGCTGCGGGCGGGACGCCAGGCCTACCTCGACGACCACGCCGACTGCGTGCACGCCACCGGCAAGCGCCCGGTGGTGGGCAACGGGCCCGCTCGGGCCTGCACCCTGGCAACGGGGGCCGGCGCCATCGAGGTAGCCGCCCCCAGGGCCGACGACCCCCGAGAGGGGCACCGCTACGGCCCGGTGGTCCTGCCTGCGTACAGCCACCACCACCTCCGCTACCGGGCTCGCATGGGCCCAGACGACCTGGGCACAGTTGTCGAGGGGCCAACTGCGCGCCGAGACTACCGTGTCCGGTTTCCCGACCACATGTCCGGTTTCCCGGACACATGCGCTACGATAGGCATCTAGGCCAATGAGCCTGGAGGTGTACTTTGGACCTCTCCAACCCGGCCAACGCTGTCGTACCGACGCTTGATGCTGATGTGCTAGCGGTCTTGGTGGGCACCAACCGCCCTCTAACCGGACGTGAGGTACAGCGGCTTTGTCGGCGCGGCCACAGCCAAGTCCAATGCGTCCTCAACAGGATGGCCGACCACGGCCTGCTTGACACCGTGGAAGCCGGGACAGCGCGGCTCTACACGCTCAACCGAGAGCATGTGGCCGCAGATGCTGCCATCATCCTATCAGACCTCCGAGGACGGTTGTTCGAGCGAATCCGCGAGCACCTCGAACGGTGGCCCGTACGGCCGGTAGCGGCCGCTGTGTTCGGGTCAGCAGCCCGTGGCGACGGAGGACCTGGCTCAGACATAGATGTGTTCATCGTCCGACCAGCCAACATTGACCCAGATGACCCACGGTGGGCAACGGCAGTCGACGACCTCTCCCGCTCGATTGCTCGGTGGTCTGGGAACCGCGCCAGTATCATCCAAGCGACCCCCGCCCAGGTCGCCGCAATGGTCACCCGATCGGAGCCGATTATTGAGGCATTGCGGGACGAGTCCGTCCCGCTCACAGGAACCGCAGTACTTCCTCCTACGAGCGCGAAGCTGTGAGCCCGCGTAATACCGGACGCACCGCCTCCTGCACTAACGCCGAGGCGGCGCTCCGGCTCGAACAAGCGCGTAAGTTCTACGAGGTTGCCGAGCTCGTCCAGACTGAAGCCGACATTCTTGGTCCGGCAGCCAACGTTGCTGCTTCTCTGGCGGTCTTGGCCGGTATAGCTGCTTGCGATGCGGCATGTTGTGCGGCACTCGGGCGCCGGTCCCGGTCGCAAGACCACAAAGCCGCCGTGGACCTGCTCCGCCAAATAGAGCCAGAAGGAGCCACGGCCGCCGCAAAGCTCGACCGCCTCCTAGACCTGAAAGACGCCGTTCACTATGGGGTCGTATATATTTCGACCACCGATCTGAAGGCAGCCATGCGAAATGCGAACAGCGTCCTGATGTTTCTTCCGCAATCCTTCGTCGTAACCGGTGACGATCGTGTTGTGCCTGATCCTCGCGGCTGTCCTCGGCCTGGCGCTCGGCTCGTTCGCCAACGTGGCCATCTACAGCGGCCACGGTGACTGAACGGGCCAGGCGCTGTTACGTGAGCTCCACGTCTGAGGTCGAAAGACTTGAGCCCGAGGCTCCGACCGCCACTCCAGTAGGCGTAGACGTCGGCGTGAGGCACTTGGCAGTGCTCTCAACAGGCGAGGCAGTTGACAGCCCCAAGCACATGAGCCGCTACGCCCAGCGCATGGCCCGCCTACAACGGGAGTGCTCCCGCCGGCGAGGCCCGGCCAAGGGCCGGCCGGCACCCAAACACTGGCGGCGCTCCCAGGCCAAGCTGGCCAAGGCTCACGCCAAGGTGGCCAATGCTCGGGCGGACAAGCTCCACAAGTTGACCACCCGCCTGGCCAGGGGCCATGAGGCCTCAACCACTGGCTTCAATGGGGCCGGCCGTTTGTAGGCCGGATGACGACCCGCGTCAGCGTCTGGCCATAGTCCTTGCTCGCCCATGTTTGTCGCAGGTGGGCTCAATCCCGGCCCGCAAGGTGCTCGGCTGGGAGGCTCCGGCTGGGGCCCTCGACCTCAGCCCTCTCCCTTGGCCGTCCAGCGGAAGGTCCGGGCTGCGAACACCAAGGCCACGACGCACCAGACGCCCATGACCGCTGCCATCTGGACGTGGTCCCAGCGGTGCCCGATCTCTGCCTGCTGGATGAACGACGGCAGCAGGGCCGAGCGGTAGCCCTCGGCTATCCAGCGCAAGGGGAAGATGCCGGCAATGTCCAGCAAGGTGTGCGACAGCTGGGTGAAGGGCACGAAGACGCCGGAGATGAACTCGAGCACCAAAAAGGGCAGGTTGAGGACAGCGCCGGCCGACCGGGCGCTGCGCGGGATGCTGCTGGCTGCCACCCCGAGCAACGTCATGGCCGTGCCGCCGAGCAGGGTGACCCAGATGAACACCCACCAGCGGCCCAGTGAGGCAGGGAACTTGACGCCGTAGAGGAAGTGCCCCATCACCATCAGCACCGCCACTTCGAGCACCGAGGTGATGAGGACGACCACGACCTTGCCCAAGAAGTACGCCGCCCGGGGCATGGGCGTGCCCGCCAGGCGCTTCAGGCCGCCGTTCTCGCGCTCGGTGGCGATGAACACACCGAGGTTCAAGAAGCTGGTCGAAGCCAGCCCCCCGGCCAGCAACCCGGTCACGTAGACCTGGCTGTAGCTCACCGACGTGCCCTGGACATGGCCCGAGAGGATGCTGGCGAGCAGGGCCAGCAGCACCACCGGGAGGGCGAGGGTGAAAACGACGGCGTCCTTGCTGCGGAAGAACTGGAGCACCTCGACATGCCCCCGGGACAGGCTGGCCTTCACCAGGGCCTTGGCCGGCGAGACGGTGGGCCGAGCCGGTGCCCACCCAGCACCCCTCAGCCCGGCGCCGGCGCCCTCGCTCAGGGTGGCGCTCATGGCTCGCCCCCAGCCGGCGCCTCGGCTGGTGCCTCGGCCGGCGCCTTGGCCGCCGCCCCGACCCGGGCCCTGGCCGGCGGGCCGGCCGGGGCGGTGCGGCGCCGGGCGGGGCTGCCCTCGGCCGGCGCCCCTCCCCCCTCGGCACCAGCCGCACCAATGAGCTCGAGGTAGATGTCCTCCAGGCTGGGCCGCCTCACCGTCAGGCCCGGCACCTCGCCACCGAAGGCAGCCTGCAGCTGCACCACCAGCCGGGTCGGCTCGTGGGTGCTGGTGCGCTGCCAGCCGTCGGGCCCGAGCCAGGACACCTCCGCCGGGCGGTCGTGGCGCCCCCCGAGCTCACCGGGGGGGCCCATGTCCACCAGCCGGCCCCCGCTTATGACCGCCACCCGGCTGGCCAGCGCCTCGGCCTCCTCCAGGTAGTGGGTGGTCAGCAAGATGCTGGTGCCCTCACCGGCCAGGTCCCGGACGAGGTCCCAAAAGCCCCGGCGGGCCTCGGGGTCGAACCCGGTGGTGGGCTCGTCCAAGAACAGCAGCTCAGGTTGCCCGACGATCCCCAGGGCCACGTCCAGGCGGCGGCGCTGGCCGCCCGACAGCGAGCGGATCCGAGCGTCGCGCTTGGCCCCCAAGCCGACCCGCTCGATCACCTCGTCCGGTTGGGCCGGGGCTGGGTAGAAATGGGAAAAATGATGGACGCACTCCCTCACCGTCAGGTCCACCACGTCATCGCAGCTCTGCAGGACGACCCCCCGCCTGGCCCTCCAGGCCGCCCCGGCGTGCTGGGGGTCCTCGCCCAGTACCCGGGCGTGCCCCGAGTCCCGCCTGCGGTAGCCCTCCAGGATCTCAACGGTCGTGGTCTTGCCCGCGCCGTTGGGGCCGAGCAAGGCCAGCACCTCACCCCTGGTCATCTCCAGGTCCAAGCCGTCGACCGCGACCACCGGGCCATAGGCCTTGCGCAGGCCGCGAACTTCGATCACGAGGTCAGCCGGGCCCATCCCACAAGTATGGCCGCTGAGCGATGGCCTCGCTACTACCCGGAAGGGGCCGCCCGCCTACCCGGAAGAGGCTTGCCCGGCCCGCCTGAGCGAGGTGCACGAGGCGGGCTGGGCCGCTCAGCTCGGGCCCAGCGCGCCCGGCAGTGGGCGCGCCTCTATGCGCGTCTCGGTAGCTGTGCCCCCGGGGCCTCTTTCCACCCGGTACGCGGCCCGGCCCACGACCTCGGTGACCGCCTCCACCAGCTCGACCCCTCGGTAGTGCAGCCCGACGCCGTTGTCGGTGGCGTACCCGGCCGGCAGCACCCCCTGGCTCACCAGCTGGTGGTAAAGAGGCCGGCGCTGGGGCTCGGAGTCGTAATGGACGCCGTTGGACCACGGCAGCAGGCCCAGCCCGTCGGTTATGGCTTGCAGCTCCGGGCCGTAGGAGTCGGTGGTGCCGCCTACGTGCCAGCAGATCGAGCCGGCCGAGACGCCGGCCAAGACCACACCCTGTTCCCAGCAACGGCGCAGCACCTTGTCCAGGCCGTGCAGCCGCCACAGCGCCAGGAGGTTAGCGGTGCTGCCCCCTCCTACCCAGACCAGGTCCTGGGACAAGAGGTGGGCTTGCACGTCGGCGATGTTGGGCATAGGGAAAAGGTTGAGGCAGCTGACCAAGACGTCGCGCCCGTAGAAAGCGGCGTGGACGGCGGCGGCCCAGTGGGCCTGGTCGCCCTGGGCCGTCCCGATGAAGCAGACCCGGGGCAGCGAGCGGGGACGGGACAGCTCCAGGGCGTGCTCGATGAGAGGCCCGGGCCGCAACGACGTCCTTTTCCCAGGCAGGAACCCGCCGCTCGTAGCGAGGATGGTGGGGGCGTCCGAAGCCATGGCCCGCGATATTGCCTGCCGGGCGGGGCCTGCTCCAATCGCCCTGGTGGCAGCGGCAGCCCAACCGTGCCAGCTGGCAGCAGCCAAAGAACTGCCGGGGCCGGTGCCTGCCCAGCCACGCCCTAGGCTGGCAGGCCACAAGGTGCGGACCGCAGCCCGAGGAGGTAGGCGTGGCCGACGTGAAGGTTTACGGGGCACCTTGGTGCCCTGACTGCCGGCGTTCCAAGAAGTTCCTGGCCGAGCACCGTGTCCCTTACGACTGGGTGGACATCGACCAGGACCAGGGGGCCTTGGCCTACGTGCAGGAGCTGCAGCACGGCGGCCGCACCATCCCCACCATCGTCTTTCCCGACGGGTCCTTCCTGCTCGAGCCCACCGACGAGGCCTTGGCGGCCAAGCTCGGGCTTTCGCTCAGGGCCGAGCGCAACGCCTACGACCTGGTCATCGCCGGTGGGGGGCCAGCGGGGCTCACCGCCGCCATCTACGCCGCCCGCGAGGGTATCCAGGCCGTGGTGGTCGACCGGAGCGGCTTGGGCGGCCAAGCCGGGGTCACCGAACGGGTGGACAACTACCCCGGCTTCCCCGAGGGGATCCGGGGAGCGGACCTGGCCGACCGCCTGGTAGCCCACGCCCGGCGCTACGGGGTCGAGCTGCTGGCGGCCACCTCGGTGAGCTCCCTGGCGCCCGACTGCCCGGGTGAGGAGGCCACCGACCTACGGGTGGCCCTGAGCTCGGGCCAGGAGCTGTGCGCCCACTCGGTCCTCGTGGCCACCGGCACCTCCTACCGGCGCCTCGGGGTGCCCGGCGAAGACGGGCTGCTCGGGGTCAGCGCCCACTACTGCGCCACCTGTGACGGGCCTTTCTATGCGGGGGCCGAAGAGCTGCTGGTCATCGGGGGCGGCAACTCCGGGCTCGAGGAGGCCCTCTACCTCAGCCAGTTCGCCTCCCGGGTCCGCATCGTGGAGTCCTCGGACGAGCTGCGGGCTTCTTCGCTGCTCCAGGAAAAGGTACGTTCTGACCCCCGGTTCATCGTCCACACCGGCACCGAGGTGACCGAGCTGGTGGGTGACGGCAAGCTCGAAGGGGTCACTGCCCGCGACAAGGCGACCGGGCAAGTGCACCACTGGTCGCCCGCGGGCGTGTTCATCTTCATCGGGCTCGACCCCAACACCGGCTTCCTGCGAGGCACCCTGGAGCTCGACCGGTACGGCTTCGTGGTGACCGACGAGCGCTTCGCCACCTCGCTGGCCGGTACCTACGCCGCTGGCGACGTGCGCGCCGGGTCTACCAAGCAGCTTGGAGCGGCCGTCGGGGAGGGCGTGACCGGGCTGCTGATGGCCCGGGCCTACCTGCAGCGCCACGCCCACCTCCCTGTAGCCAAGGTCAACTCCTGAGCGCCAGGGCCTTGGCCGTCTCGTCTGGCCCAGCCAGCGGCGCCTGGTAGGCGGCCCAGCCAGCCGAGGGCCAGCCGGCGTCAGCCCGCGAACCGCCGGAGCCACTCGTTCTGGGCCAGGGGCCCGAGCACCGGGTTGGTGTGCTTGAGCTCCTCCAGGGGCGCTGAGCGGGCGTAGGAGTAGTGGTGGCCTGGCCAGACGACCAGCCTGGCCGGCAGAGCCGCCAGGCGGCGCAAGCTCAGGTACATGGCCTCGCCGTCAGCCCCGGGCAGGTCGGTCCGCCCACAGCCATCGAGGAACAAGGTGTCCCCCGTGACCAGGTTGTCGCCCACCCAGATGCACTGGCTGCCGGGGGTGTGGCCCGGGGTGTGAAGCAGCTGGAGCTCGACCGAGCCCACCTTGACCACGTCGGCGTCCTTGTGGGGGACCAGGGCCGAGGCGGGCGCCCCGCACATGTCGGCCACCCAGGGCACCTCTTCTTTTTGCACATGGACCGGGACGTCCACCAGGCCAAGCAGGTCCACCAGGCCTTGGACGTGCTCGCCGAAGACCTCACCGCCCACGTGGTCGGCGTGGTAGTGGGTGGCCACCACCGCGCTCAGGCGCAGCCCCTGGCCGTCGAGCCAACCCAACAGGCCGGCAATGTCGTAAGCCGGGTCCACCAGCACCACCTCCCGGCTGAGGGCGTCGCCGACCACGTAGACGTGGTTGCGCATGGTGGCGGCGAACTGGTTGCCAACCGCGAAGTCCTGCCCGGCCAACAGTTGGTGGAAGTACAAGCCCTCGGCCACGGGCCCATCGTAACCACCGCCCGGTTGGTGCCCACCAGGGGCACGAGCTGCCAGGTGGGCGGGCGGCTGCGGGCAGCCTCGCGGTGGGGCCCCGCCCCTGCCTGGCCAGCTGCCAGGTGGGCGGGCCCGCTGTGTACGTTGTTAGGCATGGCTAGCGGCCCCGTCCTGCTCTGCGTCCACGCTCACCCCGACGATGAGGCGTCCAAGGGTGCTCGCACCGTGGCCAAGTACCACGCCCAAGGGGCCCGTTGCGTGCTGGTGTGCTGCACCGGCGGCGAGGAGGGGGACATCTTGAACCCGGCCATGGACCTGCCCGAGATCCGGGGACGCCTGGCCCAGGTGCGGGCTGAGGAGCTCGCCCAGGCGGCCCGGGTGATCGGCTACGACGAGGTCTTCATGCTCGGCTACCGAGATTCGGGCATGCCCGGGGCACCGGCCAACCAGCACCCTCAGTGCTTCGCCCAGGCCCCCTTGGCCGAGGCGACCGGCCGGCTGGTGGCCATCGTGCGCTCCACCCGGCCCCAGGTGATGGTCGTCTACCCCGCCCTCCAGTCCTCTTACCCCCACCCTGACCACCTGCGTGCCCATGAGGTGGGGCTGGCCGCGTTCAAGGCCGCCGGTGACCCGGAGGCCTTCCCGGCGGCGGGCGAGCCCTGGCAACCGCTGAAGCTCTACTACACCTTGTGGCCCAAAAAGCGCATGGCGGCCATGAGGGAGAAGTTCTCCGAGCTGGGCCTCGAGTTCCCCTGGAGCCCTGAGCACTTCGCCCAGGTGCTACAAGCACCTCAGGAGGAGGTGACCACCCAAGTGGACGTGAGCGGCTGGGGCCACGTGCGCGACGAGGCCCTGCGGGCCCACGCCACCCAGGTGGACCCGGCATCGCCCTTTTGGTTCGGCCTCCCCCCTGAGGTGGCCGAGCCGCTCGACAGCGTCGACGAGTACCACCTGGCGGTCAACCTGACCGCGTCGCGCCCACCCGAAGACGACTTGTTCTCCGGCCTCAGGGAGCGGGTGACGACGTGACCGGGGCTCCTGGGGGGGCCAAGGGGGGCCTGGTGTCGGTGGTGATCGGGGAGACGGGCAGGCCGCGCCGGACGGGGACAGAGGCCGGGGGCACTGCGCAGTACAGCTTCCGCTGGCAGGACGGCGCTCCCGGCGAGCTGGCCGAGGGGTGCGAAGGCGAGCCCGACCTGGTGCTCCGGATCAGCCCTGAAGACGCCTGCTTGGTGGGCCAAGGGCGCCTCAGCCCCAGCGTCGCGTTCATGCAAGGGAGGCTGAAGACCGACGGGGACAACGGGTTACTGCTGCGCCTGCTGGCCTGGACGGCCACCGCCGAGTTCAGCCAGCGCCTGGCCGAGCTGGCCAGCCCACGCAGTGGCTCGCAGCCGGGCCCCAAGGCCGGCGACGGCAGCCCAGGCGGGCAGCAAGCCGGCTAACGGCCGGCCACAGCCCGCTCGCGCTCGGCCGGGAAGAGGTCTTCGATGCCGCCCAGGGCCCTGACCGGGGCCTCGTGCTGGCCGAAGAACGCGTAGGCGATCTCCCGCTCGGCGGCGATGCGGCGGGAACGGGCCACCACCGCCACATAGGCGCTGGCCAAGGGGAGCAGGGCCACGACGGCCCACCAGGCGGCCGCGGCCCCGGTGGCCAGGGCCGCGGCCAGGCAGACGGCTAAGGCGCCCACCAGCCCAGAGACGACCTGGCGCTGGCGAGCCAGGGTATGGCGCCTTGCAGCGGACTTGCTGCTACCCGCCCCCAACGGGTTGCCCGCTCCCGGCTGGCTGGCCCTTCCCCGGACCGCACCTCCGGTGGCCTCGCGCTGGCCGGTAGCCTCACCGTGGCCTGGGGCCAAGGGCGGGCTGCCCAGCACTGAGGCCAGCTCCATTTGGGGCCCTCCAGCCCAGTCTCGGGCACGCCGGGACCACCAGCGGTGCTCGTGCACAGCTAAAACCCCCTGTAGAGCGGCACCTGCGCACTCGGCACAACGCCGGTGCAAAGTGCGATTTACGGCAATACCTGAGTTGCCGGACCTGTTCCTCTGAAAACAGGAAGATACATATTGCCGGCCCAGCCCGTCAAGTTAACGACCGCGGCCCAGGCCAGGGTGCCTGTGCCCTGAGCACGGGGAGAAAACCGGTGCTCACTGGACGTACGAGCAGCAGCCCGCTGCGTGGCAGCCGTTGTCAAGTTTCCACCATCACCGTGACCGGGCCGTCATTTACCAGGCTGACCTGCATCTTGGCGCCGAACTGGCCTGTGTGCACCACTGCCCCCGCAGCCCTCAACTGGTCCACAAGCTGTCCTACCAGGGAACTGGCCACCGACGGTGGGGCCGCGTCGACGAACGACGGCCGCCGGCCCCGGCTGGTGTCGGCGTACAGGGTGAACTGGCTCACCACCAGCACCGGGAGCCCGAGCTCGGCCGCCGAGCGGTTCATGTTGCCGGCTTCGTCGGCGAAGATCCGAAGCTGCCAGATCTTCTTCGCCAGGCGGTGGGCGGCCTGTTGGCCGTCGTGGCGTGAGACCCCTACCAGGGCGCACAGCCCCGGGCCAATGCTGCCCACGACCTGGCCGTCCACGCTCACCGATGCCTGGGAGACCCGTTGCAGGAGGGCACGCACGCGGGGAGCATACCGGCCGGCACCGGCCGGCGGCGCCTACCTGGCTGCCCCCCGAGCCCACGGCCCGCCTGGCCCGCAGCAAAGGCCAAGAGCACCGGCCCGAGCCAACCGGGCGCGGCACCCACCCGCCAGGCGCGGGCCGCTAGGCTCCGGCCCAATGGCTGCGGAAGTGAGCGAACGCGCCGCGCCGTCGCTCCCGGCCCCGACGCCGGGCACGGGGCTGCGCTCGCGTAGCCCGTTGCTGGCCGAACTGGCCGTGGTCGCTTTCTTGGTGTGGATCTACGACTGGTTGCAGAACCTGGCGCCCCTGCGCAAGGGCCTCGCCCTCCGCCACGCCGTGGCCTTGCTTTCCTTCGAGCAACGCCACGGCCTGGCCGTGGAAAAACCGCTCGACCACTGGCTGGTGGGCCACCCCTTGCTGGCCGAGGTCGCCTCGAACTTCTACGACAACGCCATCTTCGTCGTGACCCTGGGCCTCGTCGCCTGGGCATGGTGGTCGCGCCCTGATCTCTACCGGCCGCTGCGCAACTACCTAGTGGTAGCCAACCTCGTCGGTTTTGCCGTGTTTTGGGCCTACCCCCTGGCGCCGCCCCGCATGCTCGCCGGTTTCGTCGACGTGGTGGGCAAGTACCCCGGCATCGGTGGGTGGCACAACGAGCTGGTCTCCCACGCCGACCAGTTGGCGGCCATGCCTTCGTTGCACATGGCCTGGGCGGTGTGGTCGGCCCTCGTGGTGTGGCGCCTATGGGGCCAGGGGCCGGCCCGCCGGGCCGTGGCCTGGCTGGCCGCCCTCTACCCGTTGGTGACCGCGTGGGACGTGCTGGCTACCGGGAACCATTTCCTGCTGGACGTGGCTGCGGGCCTGGGCACCACCGTGGTGTCCGTGGCAGCCGTGGAAGCTTTCGGGCGTGCCTACCACTTGTCGTGGACCAAGGGGCGTACCTCCTGGTCGTAGGCGGCCCGGATGGCTTCGGCCACCTCCGGGGGCAGGGGCGGGCGGCTGCCCACGGCCGCGTTGGCAACGGCCTGCTCGGGCCGCCTGGCCCCCGGGATGACCGTTGTCACCCCCGGTGCGTCTACGCACCAGCGCAGGGCGACCTCGGGCAGCGACCAACCCTCGGGCACTGCGGTCTTGGCCAACCGCCGGGCCACCGCCACGCCCAGGCCGTAAGGGACGCCTGAGAAGGTCTCGCCCACGTCGAAGGCCTCGCCGTGGCGGTTGTAGTTGCGGTGGTCGTTGGGGGCAAAGGTGGTCGTCTCGTCATAGCGCCCCGACAGCAGGCCCGACGCCAGCGGGACGCGTGCTATGACGCCCACCCCGCTAGCCGCGCAGGCCGGCAACAGCGCGTCCAGGGGCTTCAGGCGGAAGGCATTGAATATGACTTGCACCGTTGCCACCCCGGGCCGCCGGATGGCTCGCAAGCCCTGGGCAACCGTCTCGACCGAGACGCCGTAGGCCCCGATCAGCCCTTCGCTCACCATCTCGTCCAGGGCGTCGAAGACCCGGTCGTCTTCGTAGACCGGGTCAGGGGGGCAGTGCAGCTGGGTGAGGGGGATGGTGCTGAGGCCGAGGTTCTCCCGGCTCCTTTGCGCCCACGCCCGCAGCGCACCGGGCGTGTAGTTGGCCGGGTCCTGGGCCACTCGGCGGCCGCACTTGGTGGCCACGGTGACGCCTGCCTCCGGCCGCTCAGCCAGGAACCTCCCTACGAAGCGTTCGCTGCGGCCGTCACCGTAGACGTCAGCCGTGTCGAAGAACGTGACCCCGGCGTCGGCCGCCGCGTGGAGGGTGGCCATGGCCTGAGCCTCGCTCACGTCTCCCCAGTCCGCACCGAGCTGCCAGCAGCCCAGCCCGATGACGCTCACCCGGCGGCCGGTCTTGCCCAGCTGGCGTTGTTCCATGGTGGTCAGCCTCCTTCCCGGCGACAGGCGTTGCGGCACTCGCCCAGGCCTGCCACCCGCGAGACTACGACGTTGCCGTCCTCCAGGTACCTGGGCGGCTTGCGCCAGTGCCCGCAGCCCCCCGGGGTCCCGCTCGAGATCACGTCGCCGGGCAAAAGGGTGACCGCGCCCGATATGTACGACACGAGCTCGGCCGGGCCGAACACCATGTCGTCGGTGCGGCCCTCTTGCACGACCTCGCCGTCGACCTCGCAGGACAGCTCCATCCCCGCCTCGTCCACGGCCGGGTCGTCCCTGGTCACCAACCACGGCCCAAAGGGGCTCGAGCGGTCGAAGATCTTGCCCTGGAGGAACTGGCTCGTGCGGTACTGCCAGTCCCTCATGCTGATGTCGTTCATCACCGAATAACCGGCTATAGCCGACCAGGCCGCGTCGGCGTCGGCCCGCCTGACGGCGGTGCCCACTATTATGGCCAGCTCGACTTCCCAGTCCACCGCCCGGGAGGCTTCGGGGAGCACAATTGTGTCGTTGGCACCCGTCAAAGTCGACGAGTACTTGGCGAACAAGGTCGGGTAGGCAGGCGGGGCCATCCCCTGCTCGCGCAAATGAGAACGGTAATTGAGCCCCACGCAGACCACCTTGCCGGGGTTGGGGACTACGGGGGCATAGCTCACGGTGGCCAGGTGGTGGCTCGGGCCGCGAGCGGCGGCTGCCACCTCGGCCCAGCCCGGCTGGCGGAGAAGGGCGCCTACGTCGGGGGCGCCCACCTCTACTGCTTGGCCGGCCTCTTCGTCCACCCTGACCGCAGCCGTCGTGCCCCCAGCGGTACGGATAGTGGCCAGTTTCACCCTGGCAACGCTAGCAACCGCTGGCCGGGCTCAGTCGTAGGTGGCCTCCACCCACCAGCGCCCCTGTTCGCGCGCCAACAGGTAGGCACCTCCCCCAGCCGTGCAGACCTGCAGGCGTGCCCGACGGCGCCCGCCCCCGTCCCACCACCGCTCCTCAACCGGCCAGGGCCCACCCCAGGCCACGACCGCGGACCGGCGCGCTCCTCTGCCGTCCCCTACCACCAACCAAGCAGGTGGGGCGCTGAGAAGCCCGCGCCCGCTCACGCTCAGGGCCTGGCCGGCACGGTCTGTCACCTGGGCCACCAGAGGCGGGCGGTGGACCAGGGCGGGGGCCAGCCCTGGGAGGCGCCCGGGCCAGGGTGGGGCCAAGCTGGCCGCCGGGGCCGGGACGTGCCCGGGGGCAGGTCCCTCCCAGGGGGCAAGGCGCACCTGCCCGGCGTAATCGCGCCCACCTTGGAGCACCCCGTTCAGCACCGCCCCGGGGCCAAGCAGGCCTTGCACCCGGGCGAGGGCGCGGGCCACCCGGCCGGCCACGCCAACCTCCTGCCCCCAAAGCCCAAGCTGGAGGCCATCATCGGGGCACACCTCTTCGGGGACGAGGGACAACTTGGCGGTACCAGCCCGGGAGGGGGCCTCGGCCCCACCTGCCTCCCTGCGTGCCTGGGCCCAGGCCTCCAGCTGCCAGCGGGCCCGCTCCGCGACCGCGCCGGCCCCAATGGCCCCCTGCTGGCGCCAGCTCCGGCGCAAGCGTTCCCCCCGCTCGGTCTCCACCTCGATGGCCAAGCGGGTACATACCAGGCCCTCCCGGCCGAGGCGGGCCTGCAGCCGCTCAGCCAGGGCCCGGGCCACGAAGGCAACGGCTTGGGCTTGCTCGGCCGGGGGGTCAAACCGCTCTGACACGGCCCAGTCCGCTGGCAAGGGCCGAGGCTGGAGCGGCCTGGTTGGCCAACCGTTGGCAAACCGGTGTGCCCACAGGCCCTCAGCCCCGAACCGGCCCAGCACGGCTGGGGCCGGTAGGGCGGCAAGCTCCCCGAGGGACCTGACCCCGAGACGCACCAAAAGGTCAACCAGGGCTGCCGGCTCCGCTGCCCCCCGGGCCGGGCCCGGCTGGCGCAGGCCGGAGAGGGCAAGGACGCTGACCGGCAGTGGTGCCAAGAAGTCACGGTTCCTGCCCGGCGGCACCACTACGGGGCTGCCCGGCCCAGCCAGGTGGGCCGCAAGCACAGCCGCCGGCAGGCCGTCAGCCACCCCGACCCGGCAACAACCCTGCCAGCCAGAGGCCGCCTGCCCGTCTGGGCCTCGCCCGCTACTGGCGCCGGGCCGGTCAGCGGGTGCAGCGGGCCGGTGCCCCACCCGAGCGACCGCCCCTTCGACAGCCGCCGCCACTTTCAAAGCGAGGGCACGGTCTCCTCCGAAATAACGAGAAGGCCCAAGGCAAGCCAGGGCAACCTGTCCCGGCTCGAGCACCTCGACCCCGGGGGCGAAAGCCTCTACCGCGGCCACCACCGGCTCCCAACAACGAGCCTCGGCGCCGGGGTCGCTAGCCAAGATCTCCAGGTTGGGCCAGCGCGCCTGGGCCTCCCGCCGGCGCTGGCCAACTCGTGCCCCCTGGGCTCGGGCCGCCGGTGAAAGGCAGGTGACCCGGTTGGACGAGACGACGGCCACCGGGGCGGAAGGCGGGCGGCCAGCAACGATCACAGCCCAGTCAGGGCAGATAGCGACGAGGGTGCGCGCCGGGGCCTCGCTGCCGTTACCGGGCGGGCCCGCCCCCACCCCCGGCAGGCCCGCCTCGCCCGCCAGGGCCGTGCCTTCACCCGAGGCGGTACCCGCACCCGTCTGGACCGGCTGCACAGGCCTCAACAGCCCTTGCCTCTGGGACCGCCGTCGTCTCAGCTGGCGAGGCCAGTCGGGCCGCCGGCCGCCAGCGGCCGGGGCACGGGCGGCTGGGGAGGGGCGGCCATTGGGAGGAGGCCCCCGGTGCCCAGGCCCCCGGTGCCCAGGCCCCCGGTGCCCAAGTCGCCGGCGCCCAAGGACAGCTGCACCCGGCGCTCCCGGGAGGCCGCCCCTCTCCCACTGGCCACCACCTCCATCTCCCGGCCCCACAGGTACCCGTGGCCACATTGGAGGCCCCGCCAGCGGGTGGCCACCACCTGCAGGCGTACGTCTACGCCAGGCCAGGCCGCCCCCATCACAACCAGGACGGCCCCCTGCTCACGGGCGCGAGCCGCCAACCGGCGGGCAGCAGCCGGGCGAGGCTCGGCCGCCAGCCGGAGGACCACCAGGTCCAGCCCCTCCAAGAGCGCTCCCACCACCACCGGCCACTTCTGCCCGGCGGTAGGGACGAGGACCAGGTGCCCCAGGTCAGCCCCCAACTGGTCGGCAGCCACGAACCCCAGCTCGGGCACCCCTACGACGGCGCACCAAGAGCCGCCGGCGCTGGGGGCGCTCAAAAGGGCGAGGGCCAAAGAAGTAGCCCCGGGAGCGCCTCCCGGCCCGGCCCCGACTGACACCGTGGCCCCCCTCTGCAACCCCCCCGTGGGGAAAAGAGGGGCCAATGCGGCAGCCAGCGGCAGCGCCCGGTCCCGAGCGAGGACGGCGCCAGCTGCGCGCTCCACCACCGCTCCCGCCTCGTAGGCCATCCCCCCATCATAGCCGGGCTATCGAACTTACGTTCGAGCAACTCGGGCATGCCCAGGGCCGGGACGGTCACCGGCCGGGCCACCTCCCCCCCGGCACCTCCTGGGGCACAGCCCGGGGCACCTTTTGGGGCACTCCTTGGGGTACCGCCTGGGGACGCCCCCGGACCAGGCATCCCCAGGCGGCGGACCTGTCGGGCAGGCCGAGCAGGCGAGCCTCCAGTGGCCTGCAGTGGCCTCCAGTGGCTGCTCAGCCAGCTCAGCCAGTCCCAGCCGTGCTGGCGGGGCTGGCTGGCGGCCAGCCATCGCCACTGCCGGCTACCAGCGCGTGGCCGTCCCCGTCCCCACTGCCCGTGGCCACCGCGGCCAAGGCCAGCTCCGGGGCCCAGTCGGCCGGCTGGGGGAGCGGGACCGAGGCACGCGCCCGGCGGACGTGGGCCTCCAAAAGGTGCTCGTGGTACTGGCCGAAGACCTCCATGAACCGCTCCGACTTGTACACCCGGCCGTCTATGCCCCGGCTGAGCCTGCCCTCGATCACGGCCTCTACGTCCTCGCCGCTCAGGGTCTTGTGGGTCTCCAGCGCATGGGCGAGGGCGAACACCTGGGCCTTGTGCTCCTTCAGGAGATCCTCGGTGCGTTCCAGCAGCTCGTGGAGCCTCTCTTCGATCCTCCGGCCCATCTCCCCCCGGAGCAGGCCGTCGGTAGCGTCCTCCTGGCCTGGCCAGCCACCCCCGAAGCGGCGTTGGGCGGCGTGCGAAGCGATGGTCGAGCCCATGCCCCAACGGCTTTCCATGAGGCCGGCAATGGCCGTAGCTGCCTCCAGGTCACCAGAGACGCCCGAGGACGAGTCACCGGCGAAGAAGTAACGCTCGCCCGCCAGCGAGGCCAGGCTCACCATGACGTCCGCCTCGAACTCGCTGCGCCAAGAGGTGAAGCGGTCCTCAGGCTTGATCGACGACACCATGCCCAGGTAGGTGCCGCCTTTTTCGATCGTGGCCAGGTCTATCTCCAGGTGCTTGCGCACCAGGAACGCCACCACCGCATGGCAGGCCTCGTGCACGGCCACGGCGTGGCGCTCGCGCTCGACGTACTCCACGTCCTCGGGCGGCCCCAGTTCCTTCAGCCTCTTGGCCTCCAAGACGTCGGACCAGGTGATCTTGTCGTGGCCGTGGCGCAAGCTGACGATGAGCGACTCGTTGACCAGGTCCTTGATGGTGGCCCCGGTGCCGTAGGGAGTGATGGTGGCCAGCTTGTCTATGTCCTCGGGGGTCAGTTCGTGCTGGACCTTGGCAAAGTAGCCCTCATAGGTCCGCACCCGGCCCGCCTTGGACGGGTAGCCGACCTTGTATATCCGGTCGATACGGCCGGGCCGCAACATCGCCTCGTCCAGCGAGTCGGGCCGGTTGGTCGCCATCATTATGAGGATGCGGTACTTTGGAGGTGGCTTGGGCTTCATCCCGAGCAGGCGCCGGCCGTAGCGGTTGAAAAAGCCTCGCGGCTTGGACAAGCCGGACATCTCGGCCAGCAGGGCCTGCAACGTCCCCGGGGAAGAATTGCCGCCTCCCCCCATGAAGAACCAGTCCCTCAGCCGTCTGCGCTCTTCTGGGGCAGCGGAGCGGTCGTGCCATGTCGAACTGTCCAGCAGGGCGCTCAGGCTGTGGCCCGACAGGTAGGCACCCCCGTGGCAGTCCCCCACCGACCAGGGCCAAGCCCCCATCCCCTGCACGCCGCCCGGCCCGAAAATGCCCCCGGGCGAAAGCGACCCTCGGTTGCCGAGGGAGTCGGCCTCGTCGAAGAAAACGATCACCCCGCCGTAGCGCACAGCCAACTTCCTCAGCTTGCGGAACAGGCCCTTCACCTTGAGCGGCCCGATGCCTATGAACATGTTGATGAAGGCGCTGGGCTCTACGAAGACAAAAGGCTTGCCCGTCTCGCCAGCGACGGCCTCGGCCATGAGGGTCTTGCCCGTCCCCGGGGGGCCCCAGAGCAACATGCCCCCTGGCACATAACCACCCTTGGACTCGATGGACTCGGGATCCTCGAGGAACACCAGCGATTCCTTGACCCGTTCCAGGACTGCGTCCTGGCCCCAGACGTGGGAGAAACGGGTCTTTACGTCGTCGGGCATGTAGGTCTCGACGCCGCCGCGAGAAAGGTACCAAAAGATGCCAACGAACTGGGCGACGCCGAAGAGCATGTAGAAAATGACGACCAAGAACGTAGGCAAGGCCCCCAGGATCTGCCCTGGCAACGAGAAGAAGGCGGTGACCGGGTTTTCCTGCTCGACCGCCCCGGCGATGATGGCGATGGCGGCCAGTACCACCAGCACGACGAACACCCGCTTGGAGCGGTAACGGTTCCAGTCGTTGAGCTTGCCCGTGCGCTGGCTGACGGTGCCGAAGAACCGGTCCTGCCAGAAGTGGTTCCACCACCCCCAGTGCTCGCTCACCAGGTAGTGCACCTGGCGGGCCAGCTCGGCGGCGAACAGTACTGCCAACCACCATTTGGCGTTCCAGGTCTGGACCAGGCCGTCCCGTATGGAGAGCAGGGGGTCGGAAGATACGGCGTACCAGAAAAGCACTCCCCAGACACCGGCGATGAGGACCAACAGGCGCGAGCGCTCCCAGAACGGCCGGGGCTTCCTCTTTTCCCACCGGGGGACCACTTCGACGACCGGCTCGCTGCCTGGCCCCTCGCCGCCCGGCCCAGGGGCCTCAGCTCCCGGCGTACCGAAGCCGTTGCCGCCCCAGTCGCCCCCGTAGGCGCCCGGCGCCGGGAGGGGGGCCTCGGGCTGGCCCTGGGCCGAAGCCACCAAGACGGCGTCGACGGGCAGGGCGGGCTCCCAAGGGCCGCCCGAGGTGGCGGGGCTGGCGCCTGGAGAGCCGCCCCACGCCTGGTCAGCCGGCGCCTGCCACCCGGGGGGGTGCCAGTCCGTGGCGTAGGACATGGAGGCCACCGGCTGCTCGGAGGACTGCTCCAAGGACGGCGGGGGGGCGGGTGGCCCAGAGTACGACGGGCCAGAGTACGACGGCGCGGTGGGCTGGTCGCCCCAGGACGGAGGGGGGACGGCGGCCGGCTGGCCGGGGCCCCCGGGGGGCGGGCTGGCCGGGCCCGAACCGGCGGCTCCGTCGCCGCCGGACGAGGCCTGCGGCGGGCTGGCGGGAGGCGGGCCAGCGGGGGGCTGGCCGCCGGTCGCTTGGCCCTCAGGTGGTTGCTCTGCCATCAGGAAGTTCCTTTGTTCATGACCGTCCAGCTGTTCATGATGTTGTTGATCTCGGACTGGTTGGCATTGAAGCAGGCGGAGGAACAGCCGACCAGCAGCGCCCAGACCTCGGTGGTGGGGCTGTTGACGAGGGCCGACTGCACGAAGGACACGTCGCCGTTGGGGGTGGGCACCTGGAAGGCCACCCGGGTCCCGTGGAGGGCGCCGTGGACGAGCAGCTGGGGCTGGGCGATCTCCGTCACGCTCCCCTGCAGCTCCTGGTTCAGCTGGTCAACCGGGATGAGCAGGTCGTCCAGGGACTGCAGCGACAGCTGCTGCTGCTCGGTCGGGCTCAGCGTCCGGACCATCGCCACCGCCCAAGGCTTGCTCGAGGGCACCGGAAGGGTGGCGGGGTCGATCGTCGGGTCGGCAGTGTCGATGGACTCGAACAGAGGCCCCGGGCTCTTGATGTCACCCCGGCGTATGAGGGTGGCTTCGTTGTAGACCTTCCAGCCGTTCGGCAGTTTGTAGAACATCTCCTGGGAGGCGGACCCCACGTAGGTGGCCGAGGTCGAGCAGCCCGCCAGGAGCCCGGCCAGGGCGCCAAGCGCGACCATAAGCCCTGCACCCAGACGCCCCCGGCCCCGGGCTACCGCGGGCCAGTGGGCCGCACCGAAGGGCCACGTCCTCAAGCTGTTCAAGGCTACTGCTACTGGCGCCGGCAACGGTAGTTAAACGGCAGTTCTTTCCTGAGGGATTGCTAAGAACCGCCTAGCCGGGGCGGCGCCTGGGCCAGGTGCCCCGGTCCAGGTGAGCCTGGTCTGTGGGCACAGCCGGGGCTACTGAGCCCGCCGGGGCTGGGGCTGGGCCAGCTGGGGCTGGGCCAGCTGGAGCTGGGCCAGCTGGGGCTGGGGCAGCTGGGGCTCGGCCAGCTGGGGCTGGGCCAGCTGGGGCTGGGCCAGCTGGGGCTGGGCCAGCTGGGGCTGGGGCAGTACCAGCCGGGGCTACAGGGGCGGCTGGGGCCGGGGCCCCCCGCCGCCCCACGAGCCGCAACCGGCGGAGAGGGCCGGTGCCGTAGCGCTTGAGCAGAGCCACGCCCAGGGACACGGCGGCCACCACCGCTGCCCCACCGCCCAGGGCGAACCCCCAACGGGCACCTGCCTCCTGGTCGACCAGGCCGACCAGGCTGGCCCCGAGCGGGGTCGAGCCCATGAAGATCACGGCGTAGACGCCCATGACCCGGCCCCGCATGCCGGGCGCGCTGGCCAGCTGGCAAGTGGAGTTGGTCGTCGACAAATAAAGCAAGGACGAAAAACCCACCCCGACCAGCAGCGCCACCTCCAGGCCCAGGCTGCCGGCAGCCGCGGCCCCCAGCATGAAAAGGCCCATGGCCAGGGCCGCCCCGGCAACGGTGCCCAAGGCCGGCCGGCGCCGGGTGGCGGCGGCCAGGGCCCCGGCCACCGAACCTACGCCTATGGCCACCAGCATCAAGGCATAGGTGCTGGCATTGCCCCGGAAGTCCTGCTTGGCCAGCACGGGCAGCACGGTGTTGAAGTTGAACGCCAAGGTGCCGGTGACCGCCAGCACCAACAGCGCTTGGCGCAGGCGCGGCGTCGCCCGGATGTACTCGAGCCCCTCCCGCACCTGCCCACGGGCCGAGCGCACCGGGCGGGCCGGCAGCAGTTCCCCCTTCCTCATGGCCAGCAGGGCGCCGATCACCGCCAGGTAGGACAAGGCGTTGAGGGCGAAGCAGTCCCCTACTCCCCCCAGGTTGACCACGAGCGCCCCCAGGGCCGGGCCTCCCACCCGGGTGACGTTGAAGGTGGCGCTGTTCAGGCCGACCGCATTGGGAAGGTCAGCCAGGCCCACCATCTCTGGGACAAAGGCCTGCCTGACCGGCGTGTCCAGGGCCTGGAACATACCCGAGAGGAACGTCACCAGGTAGATGGCCCACAGGCGGGCGGCACCGCTGAAGTCGAGCACAGAGAGCACGGCAGCGGCGGCACCCATGCCGCTTTGGGTGAGCACCAACAGCCACCGCTTGGCAAAGCGGTCTGCCACCACTCCTCCGTAGGCCCCGAACAACAGCGAGGGGAGGAACTGCAAGGCGCTGACCAGCCCCACGTCCAAGGGGCTGTGCGAAACCTCCAGCACCAGCCAGGCCAGGGCGACGTTCTGCATCCATGTCCCCAGGTTGGACACGAGCTGGCCAGCCAGGAACAGCCTGAAGTTGCGGCGCCGTAACGACCGGAAAAAGCTGCGCGTGGTCATTGCCGCTGGCATCGTAACCTCTGGGGCCCGGCCCTCCGGCCGAGCCCGCCTGCCAAAGGGCACGCGTGCCAAACTGGGTGAGTGCCGATGCGGGAGGACTGCCGACACTTCCAAAGCCGCACCTACTCGACCGGCGAGGTGGCGCGCTTTTGCGTCCTCAACCTGGCCCCCGAGCAACCCTGGCGCTGCCCCGCCAACTGCCCCCGCTACGAAAAGGACATCATAGACGGCTCGTTCGTGGTCGGTTCGCTGGCCCGCCCGGCGGTCGAGCCCGAGCCGGACCTGCCCGAGGGCGAGGTGGGCCAGCTGCTGGACGCAGCCGACCTCATAGTGACCGCGGCGGGGCCGGAGATAACGGCCGAACTGGAACGACAACGAGCGCGCCGGCCCTGGTGGCGGGCCTGGAGGCGCAAAGACAGCAACGAGCCCCCGTTGAGCTCGCGCTAGGGCAGGGACGGTCAGCAGTGGCAACCCCCCGGGGCCGGATGGCCCGCCGGCCGGCCGCTGCCCCGGTCGCCGTGCTGTTCAGCGCGCTGGTGGCAGCCGCCCTGCCCGCCTGCGGCAAGGCCGCCGGACGGGCCCAGGGCCCCACATCGGCGCCGCCTACCAGCCGCCCGGTGCCGGCCAGCACACTGGCCAGCCCGCCGGCCACCACGGCCGCCAGCCCGGCGGTGCCGGCCCAGTACCACTGGCAAAGGGACCAGGGCATGGGCCTCCAGCTGGGCGGGGGGCCAACGAGCACCCTGGCCGCCGTGGTGGCACCGGGACCGGGCCAGGACTGGCTCGTGGCCGGGGCCCAGCTCACGCCGGCCGGCACCACCGAGGCCACGGTGTGGACGTCGCCCGGTGCCCTCAGCTGGTCCGAGACGGTCCTGCCCGCACCGGCCGGGCCGGCCACCTCCACTGCCGCCGACGCCGCCAGCTACTGGGGAGGGCGGGCCGTGGTGGTGGGCTCGGCGGGCACCGGGCCCACCATGAGGGCATCGGTGTGGCTGTCGGCAGGCACCGGGCGCCCCTTTTCCCCGGTGCCCGACCAGCCTGCGCTCGACCCTCCAGCCGGCAGCCTGAGCGGCGCCGAGATGAGCACGGTGGCGGCCGGCGCCCTGGGGATCTTCGCTGCCGGCACGGTGGCCGGGAGGGCCACGTTGTGGTACTCGACCGACGGCCTGCACTGGTCGGTGCTCAGCGGGGCAGACGCCGTGGTCAACCAGAGCCCCGGGGCCGTCGTGGACGACCTGCTCATGACCCCCATAGGGGTCTTCGCCGGCGGCTCATCAGTCGCTGCCAACCGTACCTCGGCGGCCCTTTGGTACTCCTCCGACGGCATCCACTGGTCGGCCGTCGGCAGTGCGGGGGCAACCTTCTCCGGCCCCGGCGACCGCGTCATCACGTCGCTGGTGGACATCGGCGAGTCGGGCAACCCCTCACCCGGCAGCCCCGGGCCCACCGGGTTGCTGGCGGTGGGCGGGGTGCGGGCCGGCGCCAGCTGGCAGCCCGCCTCTTGGATCTCGCCCAACGGCCTTTCGTGGAGCGAGGCGTCCAACAGCTTCCCCTTGGACGCCGAGCCCCCGGCCAGCACTGGTGCGGTCGTCTACGCCGCCACCGGCGCCGACGGGAGGCTGCTGGCGGTGGGGGGCAGCAACCTGCACCAGCGGCTGTGGCAGTCGCCCAACGGCCAGGCGTGGTCCGAGATCCCGCTGCCTCCCGCAGCAGCCACCGACCGCCACTGGCACCTGGGGTTGGTGGCCTCCAACGGGGGCACCACCGTGGTGGCCGACAACCTCCCGGGCCAGCCCTACCTGTTGGCCCTGAAGCGGGGCGTGTGGTACCAGCCCAGCGCCAGTGGCACCTTCGGCAGCCCTCTTGCCACTGCCCTGCCCACCAGCTTGGTGGCAGACAACGGCACCTTGGTCATGAGCGTGCTGATGACCGACCCGGGCCAGCGGCTCGGGACAGGGACCACCTCAGTGGCGGTGCTCACCTCCTCGGACGGCCGGACCTGGCAGACGGCCAACGTCGATGCCTTCGACCAGGCCCGGGTCAACCAGCTCCTGCTGGTACCGGGGGGCATCCTGGCCGTAGGGGCACGCACCGTACGGAGCCAAGCCCGCGGCGCACCCGACCGGGTGGCGGGCCACCGCCTGGAGGGCCCCGTGCCGACCGGGGCCCACCCGGCCACGGGGGCGTTCGCCAGCCTTTCCACCGACCTGGGCACCACCTGGCCCCGCACGCCCATAAGCCCCACCGGCCTGGGCGGGCAGGGCACCACGGCGGTCGCCGCCGGGCGGGTGGGCCAGGCCGTCTACGTGGCCGGGCAGGCCGGCGCCCAGGCCGTCTATTGGTACAGCCCCGACGGCACCGCCTGGCAACCGCCCCGTCCTTTGGACCAGCAGCCCCAGCTGGGCCTGGAACAACCGCTCGCCAGCTGCAGCGGGACAGGCACGGCCGTCGTCGTCGGCTCGGTGGCCGGGACGGCCCGGGGCTCCCTGCCGGCCGCGTGGTGGAGCAGTAACGGCGACAGCTGGGCCAGCGCCACCTTGGGCCCGGCCCCCCCAGCCGGTTCTTCGTCCAGCATGGACGGGTGCTTGTTCACCGGCAACAGCTTCTTGGCCTACGGTGGGTCGACCGGCAACGGGCCGGCCATGCGCCCGGCCCTGTGGACCTCGACGGACGGCTCGGCCTGGGAGCAGCAGACCTCGGCCACGTTCAGGCCCTTCAGCCCCCCGGGGGGTAGCACCGGTGCTGGGGGCCCCGCCAGCACCGCCGCCAGCACCACCCGCCAGTCAACGACCTCCACCCCGCCCACCACCACAGCCCGGGTGCCCGGGGTGTCCCCCGGCCCGGCGGCTCCCGCCCCCGGGGGCCTGGGGGGCTCGACGCCCGGCCCCTTCGGGCCGTTCGGCATCGAGGGTGCCCCCCTGGACGGCCTCGCCTACGGCGGGACGACCTGGCTGGCCGTGAGCGGCCGGGGCGACCTGCCCTGGCAACGCTGGCCTGCCCCGGTGGGCGGTGCTGCCGGGGCGCTGCCCGTCCCCGTCGGCCTGTGGGCTTCTGACGACGCGGGTGCCACCTGGCAGCAGCTCGACCCGCTCGACCCCGCCTTCACCGGCTTCTTGTACACGCAGGCCACCGTAGCCACCTTCGTGGGCCAAGAAGCCGTCGTGGCCGGCACCCTGGACGGCCAGCTGGCGGTCTGGGCCGGTACGCTGGCGCCCGCGTCCCCCACGTCTTAGTGGCACTTGCCCGGTCACCTCTTCGTGGCAGTTGCCCGGCCCGACGACAGCGCCCCGGAGGCGCCGCCCGCCCAGGCCGTCAGCAGCCCGCCGACTGCTCGTCGTGATGCAAATATGCAATATGGTGCATTAAGTGGGAGCCTCCCCGCCCTGAGGCCCGAGCCGGCCCGGCCATCTACACCCGGCGCCCGTCGGTCATCAAGGCAGCGCCCTCAAGAACGCCTCGACTTCGGCCCGGTCCCGGCTACGGCGCATCGGTGGCATGGCCCGCACCAGCTCCCAGCGGTAAGGGGCCTTGCCCAAGCGCCGGTCGAAGACGGCCACCACGCCCCGGTCCGACTTCGAGCGCACCAGCCGGCCGGCGCCCTGGGCGAGCAGGGTTGCCGCCCGGGGCAGGTCGATGAGCTCGAAGGCCCGGGGCCCCAGGCGGGCGCGCCGGGCCTGCAGGAGCGGGTCATCGGGACGAGGGAAGGGGATCCGGTCGATGGTCACCAACGACAACGACGGGCCGGGCACGTCGACGCCCTGCCAGAACCCCATGGTGGCAAAAAGGCAGGAGTGCTCCTCGGCGCTGAAGCGGGCCAACAGCTTGGGCTTGGGGAGCTCCCACTGGGCCAGGACGGGCCATCCCAGCCTCTGGCGGGCGGCGGCCACCGCCGCCTCCGTAGCACGCCAGCTGGTGAAAAGGGCCAGGGTGCGGCCCCCGGCGGCCTCGATCAGCGCCACCAGCTCGTCGTGCATGGCCAGCTCGAAGTGCTCCGAGCGAGGGTCGGGCAAGTGGAGGGGGCAGTACAAAAGGGCCTGGTCCCCATAAGCAAACGGGCTGCCCACGTCGCGCTCGTCGAAGGCCCCAGCCGCTAGGCCGAGCCGCTCCCCCAGGCGCGGCGGGACGGTGGCGCTGGTGAGCACGGCCGTGGGCCCCTCCTCCAGCCCCTCGGGCTCCCACAGCCGCGCCCGCAGCACCTGGCCGACGTCCACCGGAGCCGTCCGCAGGACCAGGGCATGAGGAGGCCCCTCGACCCAGGCCACCTGGTCGTCAGGTAGGTCGAGCACAGCGGCCAGCTCCTCGACGAGCCGCGCCGCTGACTGCTGGGCCCGGGCCAGCCGGGCAGTGGCAGCGGGCTTGGCGCCGCCCGCCTGTTTGCTTGCCGCCTGTTTGCTTGCCGCCCGCAGCTGGCTCAGCAACTGGTTCACCCTTTCCCGGGCCTGCAGCAGCGCACCGGCCAGCTGCTCGGTGCCAGGGCCGGCCAGCGGCCGGGGGAGCGCCCGGTCCTTGTGGGCAGCGAGGGCCACCCCCAAGTGCACGGCCGCTTGAGCCACCGCCTCGGCCGCCTCTTGGTCGACCAACCGACGGCAAGCGCGAGCCAGCCCGCCCAGGCGGGCCGCCCCCAGCTCGGTGCCCAGCGCAGCGGTCACAATGTCTTCGACCTCATGCGCCTCGTCGAACACCACCACGTCGTGGGGCGGCAGGAGCCCCGCCTCCCCGAGCGCCAGGTGAGAGGCGTAGAGGTGGGTGTTGACGATGACGACGTCGGCCTCGTTGGCCCGCCGGCGGGCCGCCTCGGCGAAGCAGGCCCGGCCCGAGGGGCATTCGGAGGCTCCCGGGCACTCCCTGGGGCTCACGCTGAGCTGTGCCCAGGCCAAGGGGCTCGGTTCCCAGGGAAGCTCAGCCCGGTCACCGTTGGCCGTCTTGGACGCCCACTCGACCAACCTCCGGACCTCACGGGCCAGCGCTGAGCGGGGACGGGGCGACCAGTCCTCCTCCCCCAGCTCGAGCTGCTCGAGCTGGGCGTCGCCTCCTTTGACCTCCGCCACCCGCTGGGCACAGACGTAGTTGGACCGGCCCTTCAGCACGGCAAAGCTCACCCGGCCGCCGAGCGACCGGGCCAGGTGAGGCAGGTCCCGGCGGGCCAGCTGGTCCTGCAGGGCCTTGGTGGCGGTCGAGACCACGACCCGGGCACCCAGGGCCAGGGCAGGGACGAGGTAGGCGAGGCTCTTGCCCGTGCCGGTACCGGCCTGGACGACCAGGTGGCGGCGGCGCTTGATGGCGCTGGCCACCGCCAGGGCCATAGCCCGCTGCTCGGGCCGGTCCTCATGGTGGGGCAGGCGGCCGGTGGCGCGGGCCAAGGCCCGCTCGACCAGGGCTTGGCCCGCCCGGTCGTCGGCCGGCCCCGGGCCCGGGCCTGGCACCCGGCCGTCCGGCAGCCTCGCACTGGGCTCTGGGCCAGGCCCGGCACCAGGGTGGCTGGCGGGCTGGGTACTGGGCCCCGCGTTGGGCTGGGCGCTGTGCCGGGCCGGGCTAGGCACGTTTGTAGGCGCGGGTGGCCAGAGGCGTGAACACCGCGAGGATGCCCGCTACCCAGGCCAGGCTCTGCCAGGTCGCCGACGCCAGGCTCTGGCCGACCGCGGCTTGCACCGGGTGGCCGAGGGCGAGGATGCGCAGGGCGTCTATTACCTCGCTGAAGGGCTGGCGGTTGGCGAACCCCTGCAGCCAGGAAGGCATCGCCCGCACCGGGACGAAGGCCGAAGAGACAAATGTCAAGGGGAAGACCCAGACCAGGCCGAACGCCTGGACCGACTCCTCGTCTTTCACGGCCAGCCCGATGAACGCCGACACCGAGCAAATGGCCAGGCCGAACAGGGCCGCCAGGCCGACCATGGCCACCGCGTAGCCGGCCCCACCGCTGAAGCGGAAACCCACGGCATAACCCACTCCCACCATTACCGCCACGGTGACCAAGAGCCGCAGCACGTCGGCGATCAGCCGCCCGGCCAGGAACGCCCACCGGGCAGTGGGCATGCTCCTTATGCGGTCGATGCCCCCGCGCTGCAGCTCGCGGGCAAAGCCGATGGCGGTGCTGAACGAGGCGAAGCCGGCCGTCTGGCCGATGACGCCGGGGATGAGGTAGTTGACGTAGCCCCCGGGGACCGGCACCCGTATAGCTCCCCCGAACACATAGCGGAACAGCAAGGTGAACATCACGGGCTGCACGACGGTGAAAAAGATGTAGGCGGGGACCCGCGCCCAGACGATCAAGTTGCGCTTGGTCAGCACGAGCGTGTCGCTGAGCGCCCAACCCAGCCGCTGGGCCAGCGGCGGGGTGCTGAGGCCGGGCAGGGATGCCCCACCCGGAGCCCGCACCGTCAGCTCCGGCGCCACCGAACGCCCGCTCACCGCCATGGTCAACCCTCCTCGGGCCCGGTCGTGCCCGAGGCGGCGGTCGTGCCCGAGGCGGCGGTCGTGCCCGAGGTGACCGTGGTGCCCGCCCCAGCAGGCCCGGAAGCCCTGGCGACGCCGGCAGGACCGGCGGGCTCGGCGGCCTCGGCAGGCCCTGCCCCCCGCCGGGCCGGGCGCGACCGGCGGCGGCCGGCGCCGTCGGAGGCCGCTTCTTCGGCGCCATGGCCCGTCAGAGACAAAAAGACGTCGTCCAGCGAGGGGCGCCTCAGGGCCAGGCCGGTCGTGGCCACCTGGGCGGCGTCGAGCGCCCGCACCACGTCCACCAGTACCGCCGAACCCCGGTCGGCCGCGTGCACCTGGACCCGCAGCCCCTCGCTGCCCACGCTCGGGGGGCCTTGGCTAAGGGGCGCCACCGCCGACACCGCCACCTCGAGCTGGCGGCGCTCGGTGACCGTGAACTCCACCACGTCACCGCCGACGCGGTCTTTCAGCGTGTCGGGGCTGCCAGCAGCTATGACCTGGCCCCGGTCTACCACCACGACCTCGTCGGCCAGCTCGTCGGCTTCGTCGAGGTACTGGGTGGTGAGCAGGAGGGTGGTGCCCTGGGCGACCAGGTCCTTGATTATGGCCCACATCCCGAGGCGGCTGCGGGGGTCCAGCCCGGTGGTGGGCTCGTCCAGGAACAACACCCGGGGCTGGCCGATCAGGCTGGCCGCCAGGTCGAGGCGCCGTAGCATCCCGCCGGAATAGGTCTTGGCCTGGCGGTCGGCGGCATCCACCAGGTCGAAGCGTCCAAGCAGTTCCGCGGCTCGCCGGCGGGCCACAGAGCGGCCCAGGTGGTAAAGGCGGCCCGAGATCTCGAGGTTCTCCCGCCCGGTCAGCTCGGGGGTGATGGCTGTGGCCTGCCCAGCCAGGCCGATCAAGCGGCGCACTGCCCCCGGGTGGCGAGCCACGTCGTAGCCGCACACCGTAGCCCGTCCCCCACTGGGCAACAGGAGCGTCGTGAGGACGCGCACGGCCGTGGTCTTGCCGGCGCCGTTGGGGCCGAGCAGGCCCAGGACCCGGCCCTCAGGCACGGAAAAGTCCACTCCCCGCAGCGCCTGGACGGGCCCGAAAGACTTCTTCAGCCCCCGGACCTCGATCACGTCGGCGTCAGTAGCCATGCCGGTCGGCCTCCCGGTGCACCCGCGGGCCCAAGCCCAGCCTTTCCATGAACACCCAGCTGCGCCGGTGTATGGCGCTCGGCCCGTAGGCCTGCAAGGCCAGCGTGTGCCGCCAGGCGGGGTAGCCCTTGTTGTGCTGGAACTCATAGGGAGGGTAACAACCGGCCACCTCCCGCATGTGGCGGTCCCGGGTGACTTTGGCCAGTACCGAAGCGGCGGCGATGGACAGGCAGGTGGCGTCGCCTCCCACGACCCGCACCGTGTTGCCAGTGCCCACAAAGTCCCATTTCCCGTCGAGCAAGACGACGTCGGGCCGCAGGCCGAGCGCCGACAGGGCCCGGGCCGCCGCCAGGCGCTGGGCCTCAGCCATGCCCAGCTCGTCGCATTCGGCGTGGCTGGCTGCGCCTACCGCCCAGGCTCGGCACCACCCCGCCACCCGCTCGAACAGCTCCTCACGACGCCGCTCGGTCAGCCTCTTCGAGTCCCGCACGCCATAAACCCGCCGCCCCCGGGGCAGGACAGCAGCGCCGACCATGACCGGGCCCGCCCACGCCCCCCGGCCTACCTCGTCCAGGCCCACGACCACGTCGTGGCCTGCCTCCCAGGCCTCCCGCTCCAGGGCCAGGGTCGGTGCCGGGCCGTAGGTCCCCTTCACGGCTGGGCTAAGCAAGCAGGGCGATCTGGCTGGCTTCGGACGCTTCGGGCGCAGTGCGGAGGAAGACGTCCAGCACCTCGCGGCCCAGCTCCGCCGTCGTCAGCCGGAGGCTCAGGGCCAGCACATTGGCATCGTTCCAGCGCCGGGCGCCCCGGGCCGTCTCGGCGTCCACGCACAGGGCGGCCCGCACGCCGGGGACTTTGTTGGCGGCCATCGACACCCCCGTCCCGGTGAAGCAGCACACCACGCCGACGTCGGCCTGGCCGGAAGCGACCGCTCCCCCGACCGCCTTGCCTGCCTCCGCCCAAGGCAGGGGGTCAGCAACGCTGATGACCTCGTGGCCCCAGCGAGCCAGGTCCTTTTTCAGCTCCTCGGTGACAGGCGTGGCCTCGTCAGTACCGAACGCGACCTTCATGGCTGAAGGCTAGCGGACGGGACGGGCCAGGGGGGGCTGCCGGCCAGCTCCTGAGTGGGCTGGCGGCCGAGAAGGGCCTCGACGGCGCCTCGTGCGCTCGTGCGGCCTTCGAGGACGGCAGCCACCTGCTCGCAGATGGGCAGCTCGACATGGTGGCGGCGGGCCAGGGCCACGGCGCCGGGGGCAGTGGTCACGCCCTCGGCCACCTGGTGCATCCCGGCCAGGATTTCCCGGAGGCCCTTGCCCCCGCCCAGCATCAGGCCCACGTAGCGGTTGCGGCTGCGCTCGCTGGTGCAGGTGAGCACCAGGTCGCCCAAGCCAGCCAGGCCGGTGAAGGTCAAGGGGTGGCCGCCCATGGCCACGCCCAGGCGGGAAAGCTCGGCCAACCCGCGGGTCACCAGCGCCGCCCGGGCGTTGTCGCCGGCTTGGAGGCCGTCGGCCATGCCCGCGGCCAGGGCGAGCACGTTTTTCAGGGCGCCGGCCAGCTCACAGCCCACCACGTCGTGGTGGGTGTAGACACGCAGGCGGGGGAAGGCGAACAGCCGCTGCAACCGGCCGGCCAAGGCCAGGTCCGAGCAGGCTACCACTGAGGCCGCGGGCAACCCCATGGCCACTTCTGCGGCAAAGTTGGGGCCAGTGAGCACCGCCTGGGCCCGGCCGGGCAGCACCTCGGCCACCACCTGGCTCACCCGGAGCCAGCTGCCGGGCTCTATGCCTTTGGCCAAGCTGACCACGACCGCGTCGGGGCCGACCCAACCCTGGGCGGCACGAAGCACCTGGCGGGCCCAGCGGGCCGGCACGGCCAGGACGACCAGGCCGGCTCCCTCCAGGGCCTCGTCCAGCGAAGCGGTGACCTTCAGACGGCCGGGCAGCTCGAAGTGGGGCAGGTACCGAGGGTTACGGCCCTCGGCTGCCATCCGCTCGGCCAGGGCAGGGTCGCGCGCCCAGAGCCGTACCCGGCTGGGCAGGTGGCCCGCCAGCAGGGCAGCAAACACGGTGCCCCACGAGCCGGCACCCAGCACCGCCAGGCGCGAGGTGTCCACGGGCGCCAGCTTATGATGGCCCGGTGGGCGCTGCTGCAGTCGTCCCCGTCAAGGCCTTCTCCCAGGCCAAGTTGCGCCTGGCCCCCACCCTTTCGCCCCAGGCACGCCGCCAGCTGGCCATGGCCATGGCTGCCGGGGTCGTGAAAGCGTGCTCGCCGCTACCGGTTTTCGTGGTCTGCGACGACCTGGAGGTGGCCGGGTGGGCGTCCCGTCTGGGGGCACGAGCCTTGCCCGAGCCCGGCCTGGGCCTCAACGGGGCCGTGAGCACAGCGGTGGCCCAGCTCGCTTCCGAGGGTTACCGCCGGCTGGTCGTCGCCCACGCCGACCTGCCGCTGGCCAAGGACCTGTCCTGGCTGGCGGGCAAAGAAGGTATCGTGCTCGTACCCGACCGCCGAGGTGACGGCACCAACGTCATCAGCCTCCCAGCCAACGCTGGGTTCCGGTTTTGCTACGGGCCGGGTTCCTTCGCCCGCCACTACCAAGAGGCTGTGCGCCTGGGGCTGCCCGTCGAAGTTGCCCGTGACCCTGAGCTCGGCTGGGACATAGATCTGGCCGAAGACATGAGGATCCTGGCCTGAGGGCGCCCGGGGCCGCCCGCCCGAGGCCGGCCTCCCAGGGCTAGCCAGGGCTACCCGGAGGGAAAACCCCGCCATGACAGGAAGACCTTCGCCCGGCCTGCGCACCTGGCCCATTCTGGGCCAGCAACTTGCCGGCCGGCCCTGGGTGCCCGGTACCCCGGGCGAAGGTCCCTGCGAACAGCACTACCGCTCGAGCTACCGCTTGGAAGCCTTGGCTGACCGGGCCGTCGTGGCCCTGGCCGTCGTGGCCCGGGTGGCCACAGCCCTGGCGGTCGTAGCGGACTTCCGGGCCGGGGCGACCTTCTTGGCCGCCCCCGCGGTGGACTTGCGAGCAGTGGCCTTGGCCGGTGCCGACTTCAGCGCCTTGGCGGCCGTCGCCTTCTTGGCCGGGACGGCTGCCTTCTTGGTCGTTGCCTTGGCCGGGGCGGCTTTGGCCGACTTGGCGGCCTTGCTGGCCGCCTTGGTGGCCCCCCGGGCCGCGGCCTTGGCCGTCGCCTTGGCGGCGGCCTTCTTGGCTGCCGACTTCTTGGAGTTGAGCTCCGACTTCAGCCCGGCTGCCGGGCTGAAGCGGATCCCCTTGGACGCGGGGATCTTCACCGGTGCGCCGGTACGGGGGTTGCGGCCCGTGCGGGCCTTGTGGGAAGTCGGCACGAAGCTGCCGAAGCCGTAGATGGTCACCTTGTTGCCAGACTTGACCTGGGAACCGACTGTGCTGGCAAAGGCCTCCACGGCATCGGCAGCCTGCTTGCGGGCAAGGCCTGTGGTGTTGGCTATCTCGTCTATTAGCTGGGATCTGTTCACGCCACCTCCTAGGCGTTCGGGGAAGTTGGCCGGTATGCGCCGGCACGTCTAGCACTCATCAAAGACGTTCTGATGCCAAGAGTCAAGTACCGCTTGACGTTGCGCCTCGGATGTTTGCTCTACATGTGCCAAGATAGCCGCCTATGAGCACGTTTTCGAGCACCGGCGGCGGCTCGGGGGCAGGTGGCCCGCCCCGGGGCGCCGAGCGGCGGCGGCTCTGGGAGGCCGACGAGCACGGCACCCCTTGGCGCAAGTGGGGGCCCTATCTGGCCGAGCGAGCCTGGGGGACAGTGCGCGAAGACTACTCCGCCAACGGCGACGCCTGGTCCTATTTCCCTTTCGAGCAGGCTGCCTCTCGCGCCTACCGGTGGAACGAGGACGGCATGGCGGGCATGTGCGACGACGGCCAGCTGCTCTGCCTGGCCCTGGCTTTGTGGAACGGCCGTGACAGCTTGCTGAAAGAACGGCTCTTCGGGCTCACGAACACCCAGGGCAACCACGGCGAAGACGTAAAGGAGTGCTGGTGGTACACCGACGCCACGCCCAGCGCCAGCTGGCTGCAGTGGCGTTACCACTACCCCCACGAGGAGTTCCCCTACGAGCAGCTGAAGGCCGAGAACGCCAGGCGGGGCAGGGACAGCCCCGAGCTCGAGCTCACCGACACCGGCATCTTCGAGCGCGGTTACTTCGTGGTGAAGGTCACCTGGGCCAAGGACGGGCCCGAGTCGTTGCTGTGGCGCATAGAGGTTGACAACGCCGGGGACAGCCCGGCCACATTGGACGTGCTGCCCACCATCTGGGCCCGCAACACCTGGAGCTGGGGCCCTACGGGGGCAAAGCCGGTGCTCCGCCTGGCCGACCGCCTGCCCACCGCTCCGGCGCCCAGGCCGGCCAGCGGCCCGCCCGGGCCAGGCCAGGGGCAAGTGCCGGTGGTGGGCATCGACGCCTACTGCGAAGGCCTGGGGCACCGGCGCCTGCGTGCCGGCCCGGGGCCGGGTGGCGCCCCACCGGAGCCCCTGTTCTGCGACAACGAGACCAACACGGCCAAGCTTTGGGGGGTACCCGGGCCGGCCTACCCCAAAGACGGCATTGCCGACCACGTCCTGCACGGTGCCCCTACGGTGAACCCGGCGCAGGTAGGGACAAAGGCCGCCCTGCGCTACCGGCTGGCGCTCGAGCCCGGCGCCCACGCCGAGATCCGCTTGCGCTTCGGCCCCCCGGGGGCCGGCCCGGGGGACGACCTGGGGCCAGGGTTCGAGGCGGTGCTGGCCCAGCGCAAAGCCGAGGCAGACGAGTTCTTCGCCGACCTGGCCCCCGCCGGCACTACCCCCGAAGAGGCCAACGTCCTGCGCCAAGCCGCCGCCGGGATGATCTGGGGCAAGCAGTTCTACCACTACGACGTGGAGGACTGGCTACGAGGCGACCCGGGCCAACCTGCCCCCCCGCCCGAGAGGCTGAAGGGGCGCAACTCGGCCTGGCGCCACATAGCCAACCACGAGGTCATCTCGATGCCCGACACCTGGGAGTACCCGTGGTACGCATCGTGGGACCTCGCCTTTCACGCCGTGGCTTTCGCCCACCTGGACCCGGCTTTCGCCAAGTCCCAGCTCATCTTGCTCTGCCGGGAGTGGTACATGCACCCCAACGGCCAGTTGCCCGCCTACGAGTGGGACTTCGGGGCCGTGAACCCCCCGGTGCAGGCGTGGGCGGCCATGGCGGTGTGGCGCATAGACGCCCGCCGCCGGGCGGCCGAGGGCCTGCCCCCGGACAACGACTTCATCGAACGGGTCTTCCACAAGCTGCTCATCAACTTCACCTGGTGGGTCAACAAGAAAGACGCTGAGGGCAACAACGTGTTCGAAGGGGGCTTCTTGGGCCTCGACAACATCGGCCTTTTCGACCGTTCAGCCCCCCTCCCCGTGGAGGGGATCCTGGAACAGTCCGACGGGACCGCCTGGATGGCCATGTACTGCGTGTCCCTCCTCGAGATGGCACTGAGGTTGGCCGACACCGACCCCACCTACGAGGACGTGGCCATCAAGTTCTACGAGCACTTCACCTACATCGCCCGGGCCATGCGGGACCACGGGCTGTGGGACGCCGAAGACGGTTTCTACTACGACGTGGTCCACCTGGCCAACGGCGAGCGCTGGCCGGTACGGGCCCGCTCGATGGTGGGGGTGGTGCCCCTGTTGGCGGTGACCACCCTCCACCCCACGCTGGCGGCAAAACTGCCCGAGTTCATGTCCTGCATCTCGTGGTTCGACGAGCACAAGCCCGAACTGGCTTCTTGTGTCGCCCACACCCGCATCCCCGGCTGGGGGGAGCGCCGGCTGCTGTCGGTCGCCGACCGGGAAGGCCTCGTCCGGGCCCTGCAGCGGGTGCTGGGCCCCGACGAGATGCTGTCGCCTTACGGGGTACGCAGCCTTTCCCGCTACCACCTGGAGCACCCCTTCGTCATGTCCATCGGCGGCCAGGACCTGAGGGTCGACTACGAACCGGCCGAGTCGACCACCGACTTGTTCGGCGGCAACTCCAACTGGCGCGGCCCGGTGTGGTTCCCGCTCAACTACCTGCTGATCGAAGCCCTGCACCGCTACGACCGGTACTTCGGCAGCGAACTGCAAGTCGAGCACCCCACCGGCTCGGGCAACTACATGGGCCTGGCGGCGGTGGCCGAGGACCTGGCCCGGCGCTTGGTCTCCATTTTCCTGCCCGGCCCCGACGGGCGCCGGCCGGTGCACGGCGAGCGCGCCGTGCTACAGCAGTGGGGCGACCTCGTCTGGTTCCACGAGTACTTCCACGGCGACACCGGGGCCGGGCTGGGCGCTTCCCACCAGACCGGCTGGACCGGCCTGGTGGTCCACCTGATCGCCGGGCGGGGCACCCACGGCCACAGCTGAGGGCGCCAGGACGGCTGGCAGCAAGGCCACAGCAGGGGCACAGCAAATAGACCCGCTTGGCGGGCTCCGGTAACGTTCATGGCGTGCATGGGCACTGGCCTCTCCGGGTGCTCATCGTGTCCGCCACCGTGGGCGCCGGCGACCAAGGCAACGCGCGCGAACTGGCCCGGCGGCTGCGGGCGCAGGGCCACCGGGTGGAAGTCCGCGACTTCCTGGACGCCGCCCCGTTGGGTATTGGCCGGGCGATGAGCAAGGGCTACGAGGCGGAGCTGCGCCACGCCCCTTGGACCTACGAGCTCGTGTTCAGCCTGTGGTACAAGCTGCCGTTCCTGCTCCCCCCGCTGGCGGCCTTCCTCTGCTGGTTCACCGGCCGGCCGCTGCTGCGCTGGGCCCGCCAGGCCCGGGCCGACGTCGTGGTGTCGACGTACCCGGTCGCCACCCAGGTGCTGGGGCACCTGCGTTGCCGGGCCAAGCGGCGCTGGCGCTGGCGCAGGCGTGCAGCCCTGCACGTACCGGTGGCCAGCTTTATCACCGACTTCGGTTACCACCCCTTCTGGGCGCACCGGGGGGTGGACCTCAACCTGGCCGTCCACCCGGCCACGGTGGCCGCCGTCCGCCGCTCCACGGGCCAGCCCAGCATCGCCTGCGAGCCCCTGGTCCCCCCCTGGTTCGAGGCCGCCCGAGCCCGGCGAGCCTTGACCAGGGCCCGCCTGGGCCTGGCCCGAGGGGAGCTGGCCGTCCTCATCAGCTCCGGGTCCTGGGGAGTAGGCGACGTCCGAGACACCTTCGAGCTGGTGGCCAGCCGCCCCGGCCTGGTCCCGGTGGTCGCCTGCGGCCGCAACCAGGCCCTGCGCGACCACCTGGAGGAGCTGGCCCAGGCCAAGGGCTACCGGGCGGTGGTCCTGGGCTGGACCGACGACATGGCGGGGCTCATGGCCGCCTGCGACGTGCTGGTCGAGAACGCCGGCGGGCTCACGTCCTACGAGGCCATGCGAGCGGGCCTGCCCCTGGTCAGCTTCCGGCCGCTGCCGGGCCACGGCTGGCGCAGTGCGCAGGCCATGACCGCCGCCGGCGTATCCCGGCTGGTCAAAGACGGCAACGAACTGCTGGGCCGGGTCGAGGCCCTGGGCCGCCCCGGCCCGGCCCGACAGGCGCAGCTGGGGCGCGCCGCGGGCCTCTTTTGCCATGACGCGGCGCTGGAGGTGGCCCAGCTGGCGGTGTCCGGTACGCCCCCTGCCCCCCGCCTGCGGCCGGCGGTACGAGCTGCCCGCTCGGCCGCCGCGGCCGTCATGACCGGGGCGTTGGGGTGGGCCGGGCTGACCGCCGGGGTGGGGGTGGCAGCCGCGGCCGGCATCGGCGTGGCCCACCCACCCCCAGGCACGAGGAGCGTCGTCTACCTGGGTGTGCGGCTCAGCGCGGCGGAGATGGCCAACCCCCAGGTGCGCTCCCTGGTCACCCGCCTGGGCGCCAGTGCCGTGGTGTCGGCCAGCGTTGCCGCCCGGGACCCGGCCGACCTGCGCGCCTTGGTGGCCAGCGGTGCGGACGTGGAAAGTGGCGGCTGGGGTGGCTACGGCAAGGGGCGGGGGCCCATGGCGCCGTGGGCCCAGGCCCTGTGGGACAGCCGCTCGGCCACCGTCTTGGGTTCGGTGGCCCACCAGCCGGTAGAGGCCCTGTGCCCGGCTCGCAGCGTGACCGCCTTCGACCTCATCGACGCCAACACCAGGCACCTCATGATGGTCGTCCCCAATGCCGTGCTGCCGGCCAGCCCGGCTGGCCCCTTCCCCCAGGACGACCTCGCCCTGCCGCCCCGCCTGCAGCCCGACCACATATACGAGGTGGACGGGACCACCCGCTCAGCGTCGCAGCTGGCCCTCCTGCTCAGCAAGCTGCGCCAGCAGGTGGTGAGCGAGGACTTGGCCAGCCTGCCCCTGGGCGCGCTGCAGTGACCCCATGGCCTCGGGCGGCGACCGCTGCCGGCGCTCTTTGCGCCGCCGCCGCCGGGGCGGCCCTGGCCCAGCTCCTGCCGGCCACCTCCAGCCTGCGCCGGGCCCGCAACCGCTGGGTGCCCGGCCTGGCCGGGGTGGGGCACCCGGGGCACCTGGCCCTCACCTTCGACGACGGGCCCGACCCGGCCTCTACGCCCGCCTTCCTCGACGCCCTGGACGAGCTCGGCTGGCGTGCCACCTTCTTCATGCTGGGGGAAATGGCTGCCCGCTGCCCCGACCTGGCCGCCGAAGTGGCCCGCCGAGGCCACGAGGTGGCGGTGCACGGCTACCAGCACGCCAACCACCTGCGACGAGGGCCGGCCTGGGCCACTCGCGACCTCATCGCCGCCCGCCATCTGGTGGCCCAACTGACCGGAGCCGCACCTCGGTGGTTCCGGCCCCCTTATGGGGCCATCTCCGCCTCCACGCTGGTGGCGGCCCGCCGAGCCGGGCTGCGTAGCGTCCTGTGGACCACCTGGGGCCGGGACTGGCGCCGGGAAGCCACAGTCGAGTCCGTGGTCGCGGACGTCATGGCCACCTGGGTGGCTGGCGGCACCGTGCTGCTCCACGACTCCGACTGCACCTCCGCCCCCGGCAGCTGGAAGACGACGCTGGCGGCGCTGCCCCGCTTGGCCCAGCACTGGCAGGCGGCCGGCCTCAGCGTGGGCCCGCTGGCCGAGCACGGCTTGAGATAGGGCGGGCTACCGGCCCCCTTCTCGCCCCCCTGACCTGTCCCCGCCAGAAACCAACGCTTCACCTGGAGCGTTGTTGTGAGTGCGCACCGTGACTATTAGGGGCCGCGAAAGTTCGCCAACGGGACAGCCCGGCACCAACGGGGCTACTTATCCCTAACTGCAGCTCCCCGGCCGGTACCGACCAGTACCCTGCCAATAACCCTGAGAGGCGGAGGTTGGATGATCCTCGCTGGTACCCCGAGCACAAGGCGGACGGGCCAAACGCCACGGCAAAGGTCGGTCCAGCCATGACCATGACGTACCGAGTGGGGCCCGCGGGCACCAGGGTGCCCATGGGCGAGCCCGCCACCAGCGTCCCGCTCCTGGCCCGCCGGCCTGAGGGCCCCCGGTACCTTTCGGCCCGGCGCCCTCAGCGGGCGCTGCTGCTGGCCTGCGACGTGATCAGCCTGTTGGCCGCGTTCGCCGTGGGCAGCTTCGTGCGCGCCCGGCTCGTGCCGGGCGAGGGGGCCGACAGCCTGGCCGTCAACCTCGGCAACGAGCTCCCCTACATGCCGCTTTTCCTGTCCGCCATGGCCGGCTACGGCCTGTACCACCGCAACCAGCGGCGGGTGCGGTCCAGTTCGTTCCTGGACATGGGCGCGCTCATGCACGCCTTGTCCTTCGGCGGCATCCTGGCCCTGGCCACCTCGGCCGGCGCCCACCATTTCCACCTGGGGCCCAAGCTGGGCTGGGTCGAGGTCTTCTTCATGAGCGCGCCGGCCTTGGCCTTCACCCCGGCACTGAGAGGCACCCTCAGCCTGGTCCTGCGCCGCCACGGGGTGCTGCACTCCCGGGTGGTGGTGGTGGGCTCGGGCGCGGTCGCCAACGCCACCGTCCAGCGCCTGCGGCGTTGCCCCGACCTGGAGGTGGTCGGCTTCGTCGACGACGAGCCGTTCCTCGTGGCCGGGGACATGCCCTGCCCCCGCCTCGGGGAGATACGGGACCTACCCCGGCTGTGCGCGGCGAGCGGTGCCGACCGGGTACTGGTCGCTTTTTCCAGCAGCGCCCCGAGCCAGGTCATGGACGTGCTGCGCGAGCTGCCCCCGGACGTGCACGTGAGCGTGGTGCCCAGGTTGTTCGAGCTGGTCACCTGGCAGTCGCAGGTGGAAGAGCTCCACGGCCTCACCGTCATGGACATCGCCCCGCCCCGGCTGGGCCTGTTCAGCCGGGCCACCAAGCGGACGTTGGACGTCGTCGTGAGCGGAGGCCTGCTCCTGGTGCTCTCCCCCGTGCTCTTGGCGGTCGCCGTGGCCATAAAGCTGACATCGCCCGGCCCGGTGCTGTTCCGCCAGCCCCGAACCGGCCGCGGCGGCGTGCCGTTCGAGATCCTGAAGTTCCGCAGCATGGAAGTAGGGGCCGACCGCATGAAGATCGACCTGCGGGAGCACAACGAAGTCGACGGCCCCCTGTTCAAGTTGCGCGACGACCCGCGGGTTACCAAGGTGGGCCGGTTCCTGCGTTCCACCAGCCTGGACGAAGTCCCCCAGCTCATCAACGTCCTGCGGGGGCAGATGTCGCTGGTGGGGCCCCGGCCGTTCGTGCCGGACGAAGCCTCGGGGATAGACGGCTGGGCGGCCCGGCGCTTCGACGTCCGGCCGGGCATGACCGGCCTCTGGCAGGTATCGGGCCGCAACGACCTGCCCTTCGCCGAGCTGCGGCACCTCGATTACGCCTACGTGGCCTCGTGGTCGCTGTGGTGGGACCTCAAGATCTTGTGGCACACGCCCGGCACCGTGCTGCGCCGCCACGGCGCCTATTAGTGCCTGGGCGCGGTCCGTGCCTCCCAAGCATCCCGAAGCCTAGTCATCGCTACTGGTGTCAGTATCGCCACTGTGAGTACCCGAACCACGGTACGAAACTGCACAAAACGGGCATTGCCTTAGGGTTACCGCACATCGGAGGTCTGGCTGACAAACCCTGGGGGCGGCTACGCCAGTACCCTCCCGTTTGTGGCACAACGCTTGATGTCCCCGGAACTTGCCTGGCCAGTGCCAGCGGCGCTGGCAGCTGGCCAACTCCTCACGGCGGCGCCGAGCGGTCACCTGCTTGGTAGGACCAACGGCCCAGGCACCACCCGATGACACTCACCTACCGTTACGCCCCGGCGAGAACAGACCGGGCTCCCGGACCGCTCAAAGCACGTACCCCTCAGCTCGACGCCCCGTTGCCGGGCCGAGTGGCGCCGCCCACGAGCACCCAACGCTCCCGCAAGCTGCTGTTGTTGTCCTGCGACCTTTTGGCCCTGACCACATCGGTGGTGGCAGGGGCCTTCTTGAGGGTGCACCTGCTGCCGGAAGAGAGCCCCCGGTCATTGGCCACCAGCCTCGCCCGGGAGCTGCCCTATGTGCTCACCTACCTGTCAGCCATGGCGGGCTACGGCCTCTACCAGCGCGGCCAGCGCCGGGTACGGCCCAGCTTCTTCTTGGAGATGGGATTGCTCCTCCATGCCCTCGCCGTGGGCGCGATCCTTGCCCTGGTCGTGTCGGCCGGGCTGCACCGCTTCGGCCTGGCCCCCAAGCTCGGCTGGGTGGAGGTCATCTTCATGGGGACCCTGGCCACCCTCCTTTCCCCAGCCCTGCGGGCAGCGGCGAACATGGTTTTGCGCCGCCGCGGCGTGCTGTACTCCCGGGTGGTCATGGTCGGCTCTGGTGCAGTGGCCAACGCCGCGCTGCAGCGCTTGCAGCGTTACCCCGACATCGAGGTCACCGGGTTCGTCGACGACGAGCCCCACGGGATGGCCGACAAGCTGCCCTGCCCAAGGCTGGGAAAGATAGCCGACCTGCCCTACGCCTGTGCGGCCACCGGGGCGGACCGCGTGCTGGTCGCCTTTTCGAGCAGCCCACCCAGCCAGGTCATGGACGTGCTGCGCAAACTGCCGCCGAGCGTGCACGTATGCGTCGTCCCCCGGATGTTCGAGCTGGTCACCTGGCAGTCCCAGCTGGAGGAACTGCACGGCCTCACGGTCATGGACATCGCCCCTCCACAGCTCGGCACACTGAGCCGGGCCTTGAAGAGGGCAATGGACCTTTGCGTCAGCGCCTGCTTGCTGCTGGTGCTCGCACCGTTGATCGTGGGCATTGCCATAGCCATCAAGGCAACTTCTCCCGGCCCGGTGCTGTTCCGCCAGCCTCGGACCGGCCGGGGAGGCGTGCCGTTCGAGATCCTGAAGTTCCGCAGCATGGAAGTGGGGGCCGAACGCCTGAAGATCGACCTGCGGGAGCACAACGAGGTCGACGGCCCGCTGTTCAAGTTGCGCCACGACCCCAGGGTGACCAAGGTGGGGCGGTTCCTGCGGCGCACCAGCCTGGACGAGATCCCGCAGCTTTTCAACGTCCTGCTCGGGCAAATGTCTTTGGTCGGCCCACGCCCGTTCGTACCTGACGAGGCCAGAGGCTTCGCCGACTGGGCCACCCGGCGCTTTGACGTACGCCCGGGCATGACCGGCCTGTGGCAGGTGTCCGGCCGCAACGACCTGCCCTTCGCTGAGCTGCAGCAGCTCGACTACGCCTACGTCGCTTCATGGTCACTGTGGTGGGACCTCAAGATCCTTTGGCACACCCCCGGCACCGTGCTGCGACGCGACGGGGCATACTGACCGTGCACCCCGAAATCTCCTCGCCCCCCCAACGCTCTCAGCGTTACGGCAAGTACGCAGTGTCGGTGCCGAGCCCCTCTGCCCACCGGTCCTAAGGGTTACCTATTACTGTCAGTCCAGTGACCCCCCCTTCCCTAATGCTCGGTAGCCAAACGACTTCTAGGCCGGGCCCCACTGCCCCTGCCCGGCGGGGCGGCTCGGTTGCTATGGAGCTCAGCGGTGGCCCCTCCGGCCCATCTGGCGCAGAAGTCGCTCAGGCCCCTGCCGAGCTGGCACCGCCCCCCCAGACAGAGGCCCTGCAGTTCGCCTCCGTGGCCACCCTGGTCGAGAAGGCAGGCCAGGGCTGCCCCCGGGCCTGGAGGGAGCTGGTGTCCCGCTTTGACGGCATGATCGTCGCCACGGGCAGGCGTTACCGGCTCTCGTCAGCCGATATTGGCGAACTTCAACAGACCACATGGCTACGGCTGGTGGAGAACATCTACCGCATCGAGCACCCAGAACGGGTGGGCGGCTGGTTGGCCACCACGGCCCGGCGCGAGTGCCTCCAATTGCTGAAGCGCTCGGCCAGGTACCATTCCGGCGCCGAGAAGATACTGGCCAACTTGCCCGACAGCCACCTCCCCGAGCCCGACGCCCGGCCGATCGCGCAAGAACGGGAAGCTGTCCTGCGCGCCGCCTGGGCACGCCTCAAGCCTCGCTGCCAGGAACTGCTGTCCCTCCTCATGGTGGACGACCCCCTCGGCTACAAGGACCTCTCCAAGCTCCTCCAGGTGCCAGTCGGGAGCATCGGCCCTACCCGGGGGCGTTGCCTCGAGCACTTGCGGCGCCTGGTCGCAGAAGAAGGCATGACCAGCCTCTGAGCGGAGCCCAGAGCCGAGGGAGCACGGCCATGCCCCGCATGACTTCCCAACGACGTGGGAGCTGCTCCCGGCGGCAGGCGGCTTGGTTGGCCGGTATACGGGCCATCTTCGCCGCCACCGCCATTTCCCTGCCGGTCACAGCCTCTCCGCCGGCCATGGCCGCGGGCCAGCTGCCCCGGTCCGGCCAGCTGCCCCAGTTCGTAGCCGTGACGCCGGCAACGTCCAGCAACTGGTCGGGCTACGTCATGGGCGGAGGCCCCTACATGTCAGTCACGGGTACCTTCACCGTGCCCAGGGCACAAGGCTATGCCAAGGGTGCCACGGTTTCGGAATGGGTCGGCATAGACGGCTGGGCCAACGGCTCGCTCATCCAGGCCGGCGTGAACGAGATCCCCGATGGCCCCGGGATGGCGGCCATCGAGCCCTGGTGGCAGGTCATGCCCTTGCCGCAGCAGCTCGCTACGGGGGTGATGGCCCGGCCGGGTGACACGGTCACCGTGTCCATCCGCAAGTTGGCAACCGACCACTGGGTGCTACGGCTGGCCGACGACACCAACGGCGACGTTTTCGCCACCAGCTACCGCTACGGCGGCCCGGCAACCTCAGCGGAATGGGTAGTGGAGGCCAACTCCCAGCTGGACGGCTCGATAACCGCTCTGGCCCGCTACAGCCCGGCCGTCGACTTCACCGGGCTGGGAGCGGAGGGGCAGCCAGGTGCCCAGCCGGCCACGTTGCAGCGCGTCGTCATGGTGCAAGGGGGCAGCTACGTCTCCACGCCTTCACCGCTGTCTGCTGCCGGTTTCCGAGTTGCCTACGGGCCCGCCGCCCCATCGGCCTTGTAACCCAAGAACGGCGACAGACGCGTACAGGTATCTGTCGGCGTGTGGCCGTCTCGTCCACAACGTATGGCCCGCCTCCAAGTCGCGCCACCACTGGCAGCCAGCACCGGCACAACGCTTGCCCCCAGGCCCGCTGACGAGCCGCTAGGTGCCGCGGGGAACGGCCAGGGCACGCTCACGGGCACCGGCCGGGTGCTCATAATCGTGCAAAACCTGCCTGTCCCCTTCGACCGGCGGGTATGGCTGGAGTGCCAGACGCTCAGGGCAGCCGGGCACCAGGTGGCGGTCGTCTGCCCCAAGGGCCCGGGCGACCCAAGCTACCAGGAGCTCGATGGCGTCGAGCTCTACAAGTACCGCCCCTACAATGCCAAGGCGACGTCAGGGGCCAAGGCAACGTTCGTGGCCGAGTACCTGTACTCGTTCGCGGCAACGCTACTGCTGGCCCTGAAGGCCTCCCGCAGAGGCCGCTTCGACGTGGTCCAGGCGTGCAACCCACCGGACATCTTCTGGCCCATCGGGCTCATGTTCAAGCTCCTGCACCGCTCTCGTTTCGTGTTCGACCACCACGACCTGTGCCCGGAGCTGTACGAGTCACGCTTCCCCCGAGGCTCCCGGGCGCTACACAAAATGCTGCTCTTCTTGGAGCATTGCACGGTGAGGTTTGCTGACCACGTGATCGCCACCAATGGCTCCTACCGGTCTATCGACATCGAGCGCCACGGGGCGCACCCGGCATCGGTGACCGTAGTGCGCACCGGGCCGGACCCGGCCAAGCTCCGGCGGGCCCAGCCCGACCCGGCCCTGCGCCGAGGCCGGGACCATCTCGTCGTGTACATCGGCGTAATGGGGCCTCAAGACGGGGTTGACATAGTCCTGCGGGTGGCCGACCGGGTGGTGCACAAGCTGGGACGCCAGGACGTCAGCTTCACCCTCATCGGTTCGGGGGACTGCTTCGACGAGCTGGTGGCCATGCGCGACGAGCTCGGCCTCCAGGGCTATGTGGAGATGACCGGGCGGGTACCGGACGAGGCCGTCGCCGCCATCATGTCCAGCGCCGACGTGGGCATTTCCCCTGACCCGAAGAACCCCCTGAACGACGTGTCGACCATGAACAAGACGATGGAGTACATGGCCTTTGGCCTCCCCGTTGTAGCTTTCGACCTGCACGAGACGCGTGTCTCGGCCCAGGGCGCCGGGCTGTACGCAACGCCCAATGACGTCGACGAGATGGCCGAGCTGTTGGTGCAGTTGCTCGACGACAAGCCCCGCCGCGTGGCCATGGGCGCCGACGGCCGGGCGCGGGTGGAAAACGAGCTGGCCTGGCAGCACCAGGCCCCCATTTACGCCAAGGTTTACAGCCGCCTGGTAGCCAGCCGGAGTGCCGCGCGGGCAACCACGAGCAAGGCCTGAGCGTGGGTGGCATAGCCGGCACGTACCAACAGGCCGACGGGTACGGCGCGACCCAGCTCATGATCGAGCGCCTGGCTCACCGGGGGCCAGACGGCGGCGGCACGTACTCGTGGGTGACCGAGACCGTGAACGCCCATCTGGCCAACCGCCGGCTGGCCGTGAGCGGCCCGGCCTGCGGCCACCAGCCCATGGTCAAGCACGCCCTGGCCCTCAGCTATGACGGCGAGCTGTACAACCACCACGAGCTGCGGGCTGAACTGGCCTCGCGCGGGGCTCGCTTCGAGACCACGTGCGACACCGAGGTCGTGCTCGAAGCCTGGCGGCAGTGGGGGCCAGGTTGCCTGCGCAAGTTCCGAGGCATGTTCGCGTTGGCGCTGTTCGACGAGCCCAGGCAGTCCCTCTACTTGGCGCGTGACCACCTGGGGGTAAAGCCCCTCTACTACATGCGGCGCAAGGACGGCGTGGTGTTCGCGTCCGAGCTCAAAGCGCTCATGGCTGCCTTTGGCGCCGAACTGGAAGTTGAGCCATCAGCCCTCGTTGCCTCCGTCTTGTACTACTGGGTACCCGACCAGCGGTCCTCGCTCTACGGGGTGGAGAAGCTCCGGCCCGGGACCTGGGCGGAGTTCCGGGCCGACGGTTCTTGCCACCCCCGGCAGTACTTCGACATTTCCGAGTTTGCCGCTGCAGCCGCGGCCGGCCCTCCCGTGGACCTGCGCGCCGTGGTACAAGGCTCAGTGCAGGCCCAGGCGGCCACCGACGCCCCCGCGGCCAGTTTCCTGTCCGGCGGCCTCGACTCGGGCATAGTCACCGTGCTGGCCAAGCAGGCCAAGGCTGACTTGGAGGCTTTCACCGTCACCTTCCGCCCCGAGGACGAGCGCCTGGAGGCCATGCCCGACGACGCCGCTTACGCCCGCAAAGTCGCCCGCCGCTGGGGCATCCGTCTCCACGAGGTCCAGGCCGGCCAGGGCATCGCCGAGCTGCTGCCCAAGCTGGTGGCCGTGCTGGACGAGCCCATCGCCGACCCCGCAGCCGTCAACACCTTGCTCATGTCCCAAGCCGCCCGGGACGCAGGGCACAAGGTCGTCTTCTCAGGTATAGGGGCAGACGAGATCTTCGGCGGGTACCGCAAGCACCTGGGCTGCCTCATGGCCGAACGCTACCGCCGGCTGCCAGGGCCGGCCCGCATGGCCGTGCGCTCAGTCGTCCCCCACCTCCCGGTCACCCTAGCGGGCCGTGGGCTGCGCTACCCCCGCTGGGCCAAGCAGTTCCTCACCTTCGCGGAGCTACCCGAGGAGGCGGCTTTCCGCCGCAGCTACAGCCTTTTCGACCCGTCCGAGCTGGCCGGCATGCTCTCCCCTGAGCTGGTCCCCGATGTCGAGGAGCTGCTCGAGGAGCACTTCGAGGTCTACTCCGACAACTTCCTCACCGACCGGGTGAACCGAATGTGCCTGGCCGACGTGCGCATGCTCCTGCCGGGCCTGGTGCTCGCCTACACGGACCGGGCCAGCATGGCCGCTTCGGTTGAGGTGCGCCTGCCGTTCGTGGACCCGGTGGTCTTCCGAGCCGCCTTCTCCCTGGACGGCGGGCACAAGATCAACCGCACCCGAGGCAAGGTGGCCCTGAAGGAGGCGGCCCGGCTGTGGCTGCCCCATGACATAGTCGAGCGCCGCCAGTCGTCGTTCTCGGTACCGCTGAGGGCCTGGGTGCGCCGAGACCTACGCGAGCTGGTGGACGACCTCCTGCTGGGAGGTGAGCTGGCGTCCACCGGGTTCCTGCAGCAAGACGCCCTACGGAGGCTGGTGGCAGAAGACCGTGCCGGCCGCCAGGACCGTTCCAAGCAGATCTGGCACCTGCTTACCCTGGAGCTGTGGTACCGACAGGCCTGCCAGGCTGGAGTTGCCCTCTAGGCACCGGCAGGGCCGGCAGCCATTGCCGAGGACGCACGCCGCTCGCAAGACATTTCCGAGGACGCACGCCGCACAGCAGGCCGCACAGGAGAAGGAGCCATGAAGCAAGTCGCGCAGAACTACAAGTCCGGAGAGCTGACGGTGCTCGACGTGCCCCCACCCGCCTGCGCCCCGGGCGGGGCCTTGGTCCGCTCGTTGTTCTCGCTGATCTCGACCGGCACCGAGATGATGAAGGTCGACGAGTCCAAGATGTCGCTCCTGGGCAAGGCCCGGGCTCGTCCCGACCAGCTGAAGAAGGTCCTGGCCACCGCCCAGCAACAAGGGGCGCTCAACGCCTACCGCAAGGCCATGAGCCGCCTGGACTCGTACACGCCTCTTGGCTACTCGCTGGCCGGGGTCGTCACCGAGGTGGGCAAGGGGGCTGAGGAGCTCCACGTTGGCCAGATGGTGGCCTGCGCCGGCAACGAGTTCGCCCTCCACGCCGAGGTCAACTGGGTGCCGCTCAACTTGTGCGTGCCCGTGCCCCCCGGAGTTGCCCCCCACCTGGCCGCCTTCGCCACCGTGGGCTCTATAGCCCTCCAAGGGGTGCGCCAGGGCCGTCCGCAGCTGGGTGACACCGCGGTGGTGGTCGGCCTAGGACTGGTCGGCCAGCTGGTGGTGCAGCTGCTGTGCGCGTCAGGTGTCAACGTGGTGGGCACAGACCCGGTAGCCGAGCGCTGCCGCTTGGCCGAGAAGTCCGGCGCCGTCTGCATCCCGTCGGCCGAGGGCCAGGGGGGCACCGCCTTGGAGGAAGCCGTGGCCCGGGCATCGGGCGGCCTTGGCGCGGACCAGGTGTTCCTGGCTGCCGGCGGGGCCACCAACCAGCCGGTGGAACTGGCGGCCCGCCTGGCCCGGGACCGGGCGACCATCGTGGACATCGGCAAGTGCAAGCTCGACCTGCCCTGGAACGCCTACTACGAAAAGGAGCTGGAGGTGCGCTTTTCCCGCTCCTACGGCCCGGGGCGCTACGACCCGGTCTACGAGCTACAAGGTACTGACTACCCAGCCGGTTACGTACGCTGGACCGAGAGGCGCAACCTAGCCTGCTTCTTGGACCTGGTGGCCAAGGGCGACGTCGACCCCGAACCGCTGGTGGCGGGCACTTTCCCGTTGGAGGACGCCCCCAAGGCCTACGAGCAGCTCAGCTCGGGCGAGCTGAAGGGGGTGGCCTTCTTGTTCAGCTACCCCCCCGTCCCCCAAGGCCCGCCCCCGCCAACTGCCCAAGACGCCAATGCTGGCCTCAGCACCGCCCACCGGCCAGTTGGGGCCACGTCCCGGCCAGCCCGTCCCCATGGCCGCAGGCCGCTGGCACCGGGGGCACCCGTGCGGGCTGCCTTCATCGGTGCCGGCAACTACGCCTCGTCCATGCTGCTGCCCCACTTGGCCGGCAAGCCAGAGGTGGAGCTCGTGCGGGTCGTCACCCGGCGCTCGCTGTCCGGGCTCAACGCTCAGCGCAAGTTCGGCTTCGCCGAAGCCAGCACCGACCTGGCCTCGGTGCTGGACGACGGCTCGCTGGACGCCATCTTCATCGTGACCCGGCACAGCTCTCACGCCGAGCTGGCCTGCCGTGCCCTCGAAGCGGGCAAGGCCGTGTTCGTGGAAAAGCCGCTCGCCCTCAGCACTGAAGAGCTCGACCGGGTGGTCGCCACCGTGGAGAGCACGGGCAACGACCGGCTCATGGTCGGCTTCAACCGTCGGTTTGCGCCCATGTTCAACTTTGCCCGCAAGCACTTCGGGCCGCTGCGAGGCCCCTCGGTGGTGCGCTACCTGGTCAACGCCGGCAGCCTGCCCGCCGACAGCTGGTACCGCGACGAGGCGTCCGAAGGCTCCCGGTTCAGCGGCGAAGGGGGCCACTTCATCGACACCATCTCCTGGTGGTTGGGCCAAGACCCCCTTGCGGTGGCCACCCTGGGAGCCGGGCCGGGCAACCTACAAGTTTCCTTGAGCTACCCAGACGGCTCGCTCGGCACCGTCACCTACTTCACCAACGGCCACCCGCGCTTCCCCAAGGAGACCTTCGAGGCGGCTTCTGGCGGGCGGGCCGCAAGGCTCGAGAACTTCAAACGGGTCACGGTCTGGGCCAGCCGCAGGCGCTCGACATACGCGCTGGGCGGCGCCGACAAGGGCCAGCGCGCCCAGTTGGAGGCGTTCTTGGCCGCCGTCCGCCACGGCGACGACATGCCCGTCGCCTTCGGGGCGCTGGTGGCGACGACCCGGGCCACGCTCGCCGCCGAGCAGAGCCTGGCCACTGGGGCCCCCGTAAAGGTCTAGCCCCACAGTGGCCTTGACCCGTACCCCGGCCCCATGAGCCGCAAAGCCCAGTGGTACCTGGACCGCCTGGCGAAGATGGCGCCCAGCGAGCTGGGTTGGCGCCTGGTGGACCAGGCGAAGAAATGGGCCTGGGAGCGCGACCAGGTGGCACCCGGCGCCCTCACCACCCTGCTCGCTGGCCAGACGCGCTCCACGGCGCGCCTGCCTCGGCTTCGGCTCCAGGGACAACCGCGTTTTTCCGCCGTCCTGCCCCCAGGCGCCCTGGAGGTGGTGCCAGCCGAGGCCCGCGTGGGCGTGCTGCGAGCGGCAGACGAGCTCATGGGGGGCAGCTGGGAGCTGCTCGGGGCGCGTCGCGACGACATGGCGGCCCCAGACTGGTTCTTCGACCCGGTCACCGGCCGCAGGGCCCCCCAGGAGGCTTATTGCTTCCGGGTCGACCACCGAGACGAGGCCCAAACCGGCAACGTGAAGCAGATCTGGGAGCTCTCCCGCCTTCACCACGTGACCGTCCTGGCCGCCGCGTTCGCCCTTTCCGGCGAGCCCCGCTACGCCGAGCGGGCAGCCGCCCACCTGCGCTCGTGGTGGGAGCAGAACCCGTTCCTTTCGGGGGTCCACTGGACGAGCGGCATAGAGGCGGGCATCCGCCTCATCTCCTGGGCATGGGCCAGGCGGCTGCTCGACGGCTGGTACGGCGCCCAGGAGCTGTTCGAAGGCAACGACCTGGCGCTGGCCCAGATCTGGTGGCACCAAAGGTACCTGGCCGCTTTCCGCAGCCGGGGCTCATCGGCCAACAACCATGTAGTGGCCGAGGCGGCCGGGCTCCTCGTCGGGTCGCTTGCGTTCGGCTGGTACCCCGAGAGCGGGCGCTGGGCCAACCAAGCACGCCGGCTGTTGGAGGTGGAACTGGAGCACAACACGTTCCCTAGTGGCACCAACCGGGAGATGGCCTTCGAGTACCACGGCTTCGTCGCCGAGCTCGGCCTCCTGGCCGGCGCCGAGGCAGACCGGGCCGGCTTGCCTCTGGGGGAGGGCACCTGGCACCGGCTGTGCCAGATGGCCGATGTGGTCGCGGCCACCCTCGACGTGGCCATGCAGCCACCGCGCTACGGCGACGGCGACGACGGCAGGGGCCTGGTGGTCGACCCGGGTGCCAACCGCTGGGAGAGCCTGCTCAGCACCTGCCGGGAGCTGTTCGGTGCCCCGCAGTGGTGGCCAGCCTCACGGCCGGACGCCTGGAGCTGCCTGGTGGCGGCGCTGGCCGCCGAGCACCCTGGCCCAGAGCGCAGCCCCGGGCGGCCTTGCCATTTCCCTGACGCCGGGCTCACGGTCCTGCGGGCCCGGGCGGTAGGCGCGGAGCGCCCCGAGATCTGGTGCCGTTGCGACTCGGGGCCTCACGGCTTTTTGTCCATCGCCGCCCACGCCCACGCCGATGCCCTCTCGCTCGAAGTGCGCCACGGCGGGACCGAGATCCTGGCCGACCCCGGCACCTACTGCTACCACGGGGAGCCGGCCTGGAGGCGCTATTTCCGCTCGACGCTGGGCCACAACACCTTGGAGCTGGGCGGCCGGGACCAGTCGGCCCCCCACGGCCCGTTCATGTGGGCGGCCCACGCACGCTCCCGCCTGGTGCTGCTAGACGTCGGCGGCGGTCCCGAGGACGACATGTACTGGTCGGCCGAGCACGACGGGTACCAGTCGCTCCACCCCCCGGCCCTGCACCGCCGCACAGTCCGCCTGCGGCCCCGCCAACGGCTCCTAGAGGTGACGGACGAGGTGAGGTCGGCGGGCCGGCACCGCTTCCGGCTCGCCTGGCACCTGGGCCCGCAGGTGAACGCAACCCTCGACGGCCACGAGGCCCGGCTTAGCTGGCCCGGCCCCGCCGAAAGGGCCACCGCCACGCTACGGCTGCCCGACCAGGGGCGCTGGAGGCTGGCCACGGGGGAAGAGGATCCCCCGCTTGGCTGGTACTCCCCCGGCTTTGGCCGCAAGCAGCCGGCAACGACCGTGCTGGGTGAGGGCACAGTCGCGGAGGGTGAGCCCTTGCGGACTGCCCTGCAGTTCTGGTCGTGAGCACTTGTGGCGACCCTGGCGGCACCACTTGGGGCCTGGCGTGCCTCAGCGGAGGTACGTATTACCAGCTTGGTAACGGCGCTCAGGTAAGCGTATGCCAGCAACGCACCTGCCCTGGCCAGAGGACGGGCCAAGGCCATTGGCAGTGAGCACCGTCGGATGAACCTGGAGGACTCCTTTTACCCGTGGCTGGGCACCTACGAACGGCTCAGCCCAGGGCTGAAGCGGGTAGCTGGGGCATTGTTCCGTCGTGTACCCGAACGGTGGCGCCTTGGTGCGCGCTTCGAGGGGTTCAGGTGCCTGGCCAGGGAGTCGGAGCACTGGTCCGAAGAGCAGGCCACCAGCTACCAACTGGAGCAGCTGCGCGCGGTCCTCACCCACGCCGAGCGCTATTCGCCCTTTTACGCTGAGCGTTTCGCCGAAGCCGGCTTCCGGCCCTCGCAGCTGCAGAGCCTGGAGGAAATGGACAGCTGCCCCCTGCTCACCCGGCAGGACGTCGCCCGCAACCTTGACCGGCTGGCGACCACCAAGCCGGGCCGCTCGGCCCGGCTGTACCTGACCACCGGGGGGACCACCGGCGAACCAATGGCCTTCTACCTCCAAAAAGGGGTGAGCCGGCCCAAGGAACGCGCCTTCATCGAGGCATTGTGGGCCCGAGCCGGCTACAGCACCGAGTCCCGCGTGCTCATGGTGCGGTCGCGGGTGACCAGTTCCAGCCCAGACGGCGACATCGCCTATCACGACACCACTCGCAACTGGCTCATGCTGTCATCGTTCCACCTCTCGGCCCAGCGGCTCCCCGAGTACCTGGACCACGTGCGGAACTTCCGGCCCGACATCCTCCACATCTACCCAAGCGTCGCCCTGCACCTGGCCGAGCTGCTGGACGAGGCGGGCCAGGCCTGGCCGGCCCGGCTGCGCTGCATCCTGGCCGGCTCCGAGCGCCTCACAGCACCCCAGCGCCGCCTGCTCGAGGACAGCTTCGGTTGCCCCGTGTACCACTGGTACGGGCACCGGGAAAGGGCCGTGCTCGCCGGCCAGGGCCGCAAGAGCCAGCTCCTGTACTTCTGCCCGGCCTACGGCTTCGCCGAGCTCGGCCCCCCTGACCAAGACGGCCTCCGAGAAGTCATCGGCACCAGTTTCCACAACCTGGTCATGCCTCTCATCCGGTACCGTACCGGGGACTACGTGGTGCCTTATGACGAAGCTACCGACGGTGCCCGAGAGCTGCCCTGGCTGGCCGTCAGCGACGTGAGGGGCCGGGGCCACGAGTTCCTCATCGGCCCTGGGGGGCGCAAAGTGCCGCTAACCCCCTTCAACTTGAACGATGCCAGCTTCTACGGGCTTTACTCCGTCCAGTTCTTCCAGGAGGAGCCAGGGCGGGTGGAGCTGCGCTACGTCCCCAGCCCTCGCTACAGCCAAGAGAGCCTGGAGCGGGTACGGGCCCTCGTGCAGCGCAAACTGGGCGACGACTTCGGCCTTGTCCTCCGCCAGGTACGCGAGGTGGAGACCACGCAACGGGGCAAGAACCGGTGGCTGGTGAGCACCTTGTGCTCGCAAGGCCTATGCGCGTAGCCATCAACCTGCTCACCGAAGACCCCCGGCACCCCTCGGGTGCCCACTGGTTCTGGGCCCGTGTCCTACCTCAGATGGTCAAGCTCCTGGGGCCGGCTGAGACCATTTACCTCATGGTCAGCCCCACCGGCCGGCGCCTCTACCAGGGTTACGGGCCAAGGGCCAGGTACATTACCTTCCCTTGGTCCAACGAGCACCGCGTGCTGCGCACGCTGGGCGAGCAGGCCTACTCCCCCGTCCGGCTGCCGCTGAGCCGCATAGACGTGCTCAACACCCTGCTGGCCCCGAGCGTGAAAACATGTGGCTTGGTGCTCCACATCAAGACCATGCATGCCTTCATGCTCCCCAACTTCCCCAAGGTCACAGGAGCCTACCGCAGGCGGTCCTACAGGCGCTCTGCCGCCCTGGCTGATGCCATAATCGTCAACTCACAAAGCCTTCGCTCGCAGGTCGAGCAGTACCTGCCCGTGAGCCCGTCGGTGCTGCACTTGGTCCCCGAGGCCGTGGACCACGACCTGTTCAAACCAGCGGGGCGGGCAGCACCCATGCAGCGCTTGAGCCGCTACGGTGTCAACCGCCCGTTCGCCCTGTTCGTCTCCTCGCTGTGGCCGTACAAGAACTGCGCCGGCTTGCTAAGGGCCTGGGCGCATGCCCACCCGGCGCTCGGAGGCCGGCAGCTGGTGGTCGTGGGCGGGGGTACCTACACCCGGCACCAGGACCAGCTGAAGCGCTTGGCCCGAGAGCTGGGGATAGCCTCGGAGACCCTGTTCGTCGGCCAGGTGCCACTGGAGGAAACAGCCAGCTTCTACCAAGCCGCCGACGCCTTTGTCTACCCGTCGCTGAACGAGACCTTTGGCCTACCTATCCTGGAGGCCATGGCTTGTGGGTGCCCCGTCGTCACCTCCAACGTCACTGCCATGCCCGAGACGGCCGGGGGTGCGGCGGTGCTGTGCGACCCGACCGACCATCGCTCCATCGCTGCTGCCCTGCTGGAGGCCCTTGGGCCCAGGTCAGCCGAGCTGAGGCAGCTGGGCCTGCGCCGGGCGGCCGAGTTCAGCTGGGCCACCACCGCAACCAGGACCCTGGAGGTGTACCGGGAAGTACATGAACGTCGGCGCGCCACGAGAGGGGCTGCTATGAGCGGCTCGAGACGTACATGACCGGCACCTCGGAGCGTGTCCGCAGGCTGTGGGACGCGAAGGCCCAAAGTTACGACCGCTCTCCCCACCACAACCCCTCGTCCGACCTGGAGCTCGCGGCGTGGCGAGCAGCGGCGCTCGCCCTCCTCCCAGCCCCGCCCGCCCGCGTGCTGGACGTCGGGGCAGGTACTGGCTTCATCAGCCTGGTCCTGGCCCAGTTGAGCTACCGGGTCACCGCCCTGGACTCGTCTCCCCAGATGCTCGCCCGCCTGCGGGAAAAGGCAGCACAGGCTGGCCTGGACGTCGTGACCGTCGAGGCTGACGCCGCTGCACCCCCCGAGGACGACTTCGACGCGGTCGTCGAGCGCCACCTCCTCTGGACGCTCCCCGAACCGGTGGAGGCGCTTGCGGCCTGGCGGCGAGCGGCGCCGAGGGGACGGCTCGTCGTCTTCGCCAGCCAGTGGGGCACAGCCAACGGCCCCCTGGCAGCTGCCCGCTCCAAGGCCAGGGCAGTGCTGCGAGACCGCCGCCAGCAGGGGTGCCCTGCCGGCACTGGTTACGACAAGGCCCTGCAGTCCAGCCTGCCGTTGGCCCACGGCACACCACCACCAGTACTGCTCGCCATGGTCGAGGGCTCCGGCTGGGCCCCGGCGAGGCTCACACGCCTGCACGACATCGACTGGGCTGCTCGACAGGTTTGCAAGTCGGTCATCGACCGCCTGGTAGGTGTGCCAGCGTCCTTTGCCGTCGTCGGGGGAGCTTGATAGTGCCACAGGACGACCAAGTCATGGCCCTGGTGATCAACCTGGCTAAGTCGACAGACAGAAGGAGGTCTATCGAAGCGGAACTGTCGAGGGCGGGCGTGGCTTACAAGGTGATCACGGCCCTGGAGAGCCGGGACGTCGACTTGGGCGACCGCAACCTGGTCGTGCCCGAAGGCCTTATGGCAAGGCGCGGCCATTGGCCCAGCGTCGTTGCTTGCAGCCTGTCCCATCTAGCCACCTACCGCTACGTCTTGGAACAGGGTTGGGCTGGGGCCCTGGTCTTGGAGGACGACGTGAGCGTGGCACCTGACTTGGCGGAACTTACCCAACAGGTCGCGTCAGCCACTCGGGGTGCTGAAGCCGTCCTGTACGGCTACGGGCACAAGCTGCCAGGCCAGCCATTGCTGCTCAGCAGGGCGGGCGCAACGGCTGTCGGCAGCCGCTCCCTGGTGCTGCCCGTCGACATGGGTAACCTGAAGTCCACCCTTGGCTACTACATCACCGCTGAGGGGTGCCGTCGGTTGGCCGACCACCTGCTACCCATAAGGGTGCCAGCCGACGAATGGGATCTCTTCTACGAAATGGGCTGGCTGGACAACATCCGCTGCGTGTGGCCTCGGGCCATCTACGCAAAACCGTTCCCGTCCCACATTACGTACAGCAGCAGCCGCCTGAAGGCACGCTGCCGAGAGACGATGGAACGCCTCCCAGGGCTGCGGAGCTTAGTACGCTGGCGCAGGCGGCACCTTCAGGACTTATGGTCAGAAGCCCAGTTGGTCGGAACGGCCCTGCCTCCCCAACACCGCAATGACGGACAATGCCCAAGCGGCTAACCGCGCCCTGGCTGGCCGTGGCTAGCCCTGGCTAGCCCCTCTTTACCAGGAGGTGGAACACCTCTGGGGACTCCAAGGCCACTTCTGCCTCCAGGCCAAGGCATGGGAGCTGGGACCGGTAGCAGGCGAGCAGGGCAGCCTTTTGGGAAGTCGACCCCTCGTGAGCAAAGCGGGCTCCCTCCAGCCGGAAACCAGACCGGTACGCACGTCGTTTGGCCCTGACCAGGTCAGTGGGCCGCAGGGCACCATAGGGAAGATCCTCGTAAGCCACCCATTTTCTTCCTGCCACCTCGTGCGCCAGCCGGAGGCAAGCCCGGGCTGTAAGCCTATGGTCAATGTGCGCCAGCCCCAGCGGGACTAACCAAGTCCTAGCGTCCAGCGCCTCCACGGTAGCGCGCAGACGGGCGTACAGTTCGTCCGCCAAGCCCCGGTCGGCCAACCATAGCAACGCACCATTGAGCTTGGAGACCAGCGCGGATGTCACCGCACGGCTGGCCGGCGCTCGCCAGCCCCGGTACTGTGCGTCCCACAGCCCGAGCCGGTGCGATCCTGCACCGGCCAGGGCCAAAGCTTCTTCGTCCTCGAGCGCTCGTGCCTTCATGACGTCATCGCCCGGCTTGAAGTGGCCGGACTTGCGGTCCCAGGGTGGCAGCTTGGCCACCCTGGGCGGCCCACCGCTGAACACAGTCACAACCTGGGCTCCGGGGTGCGCGCTAAGCACTCTCCCGCAGCTCAGGACGGCGTCGTCCATGTGTGGGGACACAACGCCGAGCTGGCCTGCACCGTCCAGGACGACCTCGTCGGTGCTAGCGAGAGCTGCCTCCACGCTACGGCGACCTCGGCCCACTGTACATAGCCGGCCAGAGTAGCTGAACGCGTACCGTTTTTCAGCCGATGGCCAGGCCCTGGCCGGGCCAGCAGGTATCTCGCCAGCCACCACAAGCTCGTCAAGGGAAGGGACCGCCTGCCCTCGTCCCTGCCAGCGCTTCGCAAAGTCACGGCGGTCCACCAGGAAGGAGGTACGTGCCTGAACCGGGCACCCACCGTCAGCTCAGCCACCCAGGGACAGCTTCCCTGCCTCTCCTGCGGCCAGGGGTCCTGCTCGACCGTGACGGCACGATAATCGTCGACTATGGCTATGTAGGCTCAGTGGAGCGGGTAGAGCTGATCCCCGGTGCGGCCGAGGCCATCGCCTCGTTCAACGCCGCTGGCATCCCTGTGGCTGTGGTCACCAACCAGGCCGGGGTCGCCCGAGGGTACTACGGCGTTGCCGACGTCGAGGCAGTCCACGAGCACCTGAAGGGGTTGCTCGCGGCTTACGGGGCGTACGTAGACATGTTCTTGTACTGTCCCTACCACCCTGAGGGGGCCGTCCAGGCCTTTGCCCGCCACAGCGATGACCGCAAGCCGGCACCGGGCATGGCCAAGGCCGCGGCTCAGGCCCTTGGCCTGGACCTGAGCTCCAGTTGGGTCGTCGGAGACCGTCCCGAGGACATGGCCTTGGCCCAAGCCATTGGTGCTACAGCCGCCTGGGTGGGGCACGGCCCCTGCCCCTGGCCCGGCGCCTTGGCCTTCCCAAGCCTGGCTGCGGCTGCCCCGCATATCCTCAGGTCGCTCACGGCTGAGACCGACGTGGGGTGAAGCCGGCCACCACCACAAGTGGCCTTAGCAACCCGTACGGCGCTGAGCAGCTATGGCTACACGCCCCATTGGCCGCCAGCGAAGAAAACCGGACAGCACCGAGTATCCTCGCCGTGGCTCGCGGTCTCTTGCAGGAACAAGCAGCAGGCGAGCGTGCTGGGCCGCTGCACTTGTGCGAAAGGGGACGGCACTGAGGACAACCTACGACCTGACGAGCCCGTTGGCTACTGTGGCAGCTGCTCCGGCGGCTCGGTTCCCCACCTCGGCCTACGACGCCGCCTCGGGGTTCTACGATGACTACGTCTCTGAGCTCGGGCGGGCGGCCCGTTCGGTGGACCCTGCACAGCTGGAGCGGGCGGCGGCAATGCTGCTCCAGGCGTACACCACAGGGGGGGCAGTGTTCGCGTGCGGCAACGGAGGGTCAGCATCCATCGCCAACCACCTCCAGTGCGACCACACCAAGGGTATAGGTAACGGCACCGACCTGCTGGCACGAGTGGTCAGCCTGTCCAGTAACGTCGAAGTGCTCACTGCTGTAGCCAACGACCTCGGCTACGAGGAAGTCTTCACCCACCAGCTGCGCTCGCAGGCGAGGCCGGGCGACGTTCTGTTCGCCATCTCATCGTCAGGCAGCTCCCCTAACATCGTGAGCGCCCTGCGCTGGGCCAGGGGCCACGGCATGGGCACTATCTCGCTCACCGGCTTCGATGGCGGGCCGGCTCGCCAAGAGTCCCACGTGGCGCTGCACGTCGACTGCTACAACTATGGGGTGGTGGAGGACCTCCACCAAGCAGTCATGCACGCCCTGGCCCAGTACCTGCGCCAGTCTCGGCTCCCGGGCGACCAGGTCGCCTCTACCCAGTTCTGAGCCCATGGCGGTCACAGTTGGCGAGGCGGCCCCGGGCACCGGCGGTACCGGCAACCAGCGGGCCGGCAACCAGCGGGCCGGTAACCAGGCAGGCAACGGCTGTTCAAGTGCCCGCCCACGGCTACGGGTGGCGGTCAACCTGCTCACCGAGGACCCCGCCAACCCCTCGGGCGCCCATTGGTTCTGGACCAGGGTTGTACCCGAGATGGCAGCTCGGCTGGGCCCAGGAGAAGAGCTCCACTTGGTGGTCAGCCCCAAGTCCAAGCCCCTGTACCAGGGCTATGGGCCAGCCGTCCGCTACATAACCTTCCCCTGGTCAAATGAACGGCGCAACCTGCGGACATTGAGCGAACACCTCTACGCGCCGCTGCGCCTGCCGCTCAGCGGCATAGACGTGTTCAGTACTTTGATGGCGCCGCTGGTCAACCCCACTTGGTCCCTGGTAGCCCACATCAAGACCATGCACGCGTACACCACTCCCGAGGCGCTCACACCGGCCCTGCGCCTTTACCGCCGGCTCAGCTACCCTCGTACGGCACGGCTCGCGGACGCGATCATCATCAACTCTGAGAGCCTGCGGTCTGAGATCCAGCGCCACCTAGAAGTAGACGAGGCCAAGCTCCGGTTGGTCCACGAGGCAGTGGACCACCAGCTTTTCAAGCCGGGCGACAGCGCTCAGGCCAGGGCCTACCTGGCTCGTCGCTACGGCATAGCGAAGCCGTTCGTCCTCTTCGTGTCCACCCTGTGGCCCTATAAGAACTGTGCCGGCTTGTTGCGCGCCTGGTCAGTGCTGAGCCAAGAGCTTCCCGACCACCAGCTCGTTGTCGTCGGAGGCGGGCGCGAACATAGGCATATAGATGACCTTCATGCACTTGCGCGTGACATCGGCATCGCCAGCCGCGTCACGTTCGTCGGCGCAGTGCCCCTCGACGACACCGTGCCCTTCTACCAGGCGGCAAGCACGTTCGTGTACCCGTCGTTCAACGAGACCTTCGGCCTCCCCATCCTCGAAGCCATGGCTTGCGGGTGCCCCGTGGTCACCTCGAACGTAAGCGCCATGTCGGAGACTGCGGGAGGTGCGGCTGTGCTGTGCGACCCCCACGACCCTGGCTCGATCGCCCGAGGCATCCTGGAGGCGGTCGGCGAGCGCCGGGAGTGGCTACGCGAGCAAGGCCTACACAGAGCGAGCCAGTTCACCTGGGCGGCTACTGCAGCCCAAACGCTGGAGGTCTACCGCGAAGTGGCCGACAAAAGGCGAAGGAGGCACCCATGAGGGTCCTGGTGACCGGGGGGGCTGGCTTCATCGGCTCCCATACCGTGGACCGCCTGCTCGAAATTGGCCACGAAGCTGTCGTGCTGGACGCCCTGGTCACCCCCGTCCACCCAGAGGGCCGTCGTCCCGCCTACCTGAGCAAGGAAGTCGACTTCTACCAGGGTGACGTGCGCAACCGTGACCTGGTGGCCAACCTCCTCCGGCGAGTGGACGCTGTGTACCACTTCGCCGCCCACCAGGACTACCTGCCAGACTTCTCCCGCTTCAGCGACGTGAACGTCGTGTCTACTGCGCTTATCTACGAGGTCGCCGTGGCTGAGCGCCTCGACCTGGCCCGGGTAGTGGTTGCCTCCTCTCAGGCAGCGATGGGCGAGGGCCTCTACTGCTGCCCCACCGATGGGGAGCAGGTGCCGGGCATGCGGCCCGAGGCGGACCTGGCCGCCGGCCGGTGGGAGATCCCCTGTCCCACCTGCGGCGGGCCACTGCAGATGATGGCCACCCCTGAGCGGGTCTCCAACCCCCAGAACGCCTACGGCATGTCCAAGCTGGCCGAGGAGATGGTGGCCGTCAACCTGGGCAAGCGTTACGGCATACCGACAGTAGCCTTGCGTTACAGCATTGTCCAGGGGCCTCGCCAGTCCGTCTACAACGCCTATTCAGGGGCCTGCCGCATCTTTTGCCTGTCCTACATGCTCGGCCAAGCCCCCGTCCTCTACGAAGACGGCCAGAACGTCCGCGACTATGTCAACATCCAAGACGTAGTCGACGCCAACCTGCTCGTCTTGGAAGACGAAGCCGCCGTCGGCCATGTGCTCAACGTCGGCGGGGGCCAGGCCGTCACCACCGCTCAGTTCGCCGAGACCGTCAGGGCCCAGTACTGCTCCGACCTGCCACCGCAGGTCACCGGCGAGTACCGCTTCGGCGACACACGCCACATCCTCTCCGACGTGAGCGCGCTGGGCAGGCTGGGCTGGAAGCCCCAACGGACACCGGCTGAGTCGGTCAAGGCCTATGCCGAGTGGCTCCGGGACATGCCCGGCCTGGACGCCGTGCTGACCGAGGCCAACGCCCGCATGAGGACCCTCGGGGTCGTCCGCAAGGCGGGGTCGTGAAGGCGTTCCTCCTTGCCGCTGGCCTCGGCACCAGGCTGCGGCCCCTGACCCAGCAGACACCCAAGTGCATGCTGAGAGTCGGGGGCCAGCCTCTGTTGGAGCTGTGGCTGGGCAAACTGCACCGGGCGGGTGTCGACGAAGTCCTCGTGAACCTGCACCACCGGCCCGAGGTGGTGACCGCCTACCTAGCCCGCCGGGACGGCCCGCCCGCCGTGCGCACCAGCTTCGAGCCCCAACTGCTCGGCAGCGCCGGCACCCTCCTAGCACACCGGGACTGGGTCGAAGGCGATGAGCTGTTCCTCGCCTGCTACGCCGACAACCTCACGGATTTCCACCTGGCACGCTTGGTGGACGCCCACCTCGCCCACGGCGGGCCAGCCACCATCGCCGTCTTCCAGGCCCATGACCCTAAGGCCGCCGGCATCGTGGAGGTGGACAACGACGGCCGGGTGACGGCCTTCACCGAAAAGCCCCAGCACCCCACCAGCGACTTGGCCAACGCGGGCATGTACGTGTTCTCCCCCTCGGTCCTCGACTACCTCCAAGGGCCGCCTCCTATCGACATCGGCTACCACCTGCTGCCCAAACTGGTCGGCAAAGCACGGGCCGTCAAGCTCGACTGCTACTTACGCGACGTAGGCACCCTTGAGTCCTACCGGCTAGCCCAGCAAGAGTGGGCCCTGAGGCAGGGACGATGATCATCACCCAGACCCCCCTGCGCATAGGCCTCGTCGGTGGCGGGACCGACCTACCCGACTACTACCGGGAGCACGGCGGCAGGGTCCTCAACTGCGCCATCGACAAGTACGTGTACGTGATCGTCAAGCAGCGCTTCGACGACCAGATATACGTCAACTACTCCCGCAAGGAGATCGTCTCGCGCGTCGAACAGCTGGAGCACGAGCTGGTGCGCGAAGCCATGTACATGACCGGCGTACAAAGCGGGGTGGAGATCACCATGCTGGCCGATATCCCATCAGCGGGCTCGGGGCTAGGGTCGTCCTCATCGGTCACCGTCGGGCTCCTCCACGCCCTGTGGGCCTACCAGGGCCACCACGTCTCGGCTGAAGAACTCGCGGAGGGGGCCTGCACCATAGAGATCGACCGCTGCGGCAAGAGGATCGGCCGCCAGGACCAGTACATCGCCGCCCTGGGTGGCATTCGCGACATCCGCTTCGGCCCCGGGGAGCGCGTCGCGGCAGAAGAACTAGGCATAACCATGGCTCAACGCCGGGCCCTGCAGGACCAGCTCATGCTCTTTTTCACCGGGACAACCCGCAGCGCCACAGCCATCCTGGCTGAGCAGTCGGCCAACGTTGCGAGCAGCCTCGAGGAGCTCGATGGCCTACGCGATTTGGCCGCGACCGCCGCCGATGGCCTGCGCCGGGGCGACATCAACGCCGTGGGCGAGGCCATGCGCGACAGCTGGGCGCTCAAGCGCAAGCTCGCGTCCGGGGTCACCAACGACGCCATCGACCGTGCCATCGGCGAGGCGCTTGCCGCAGGAGCCACCGGCGCCAAGGTGACGGGCGCAGGCGGTGGCGGCTTCCTCGTAGTGGTCTGCCCTCCGGAGCACCAGGCGGCTGTGCGGGCCAGCCTGTCTACCATGGTCGAACTGCCGGTACGACTTGACCGGCTCGGGTCCCGGGTGGTGTTCAATATGCTGAGGGACATCTGGAGCTGAGCCTGCTCGACGCAGCTACGTCCCCATTGTGCACGCCCCACGCGCCAGCGCGCCCGCCAAGTACCCAAGCGTAGGAGCCTCAGGCTGGTCCCGAGGCCAGTGCTACCAGGCCCAAACTAGTTGTTGGCTCAACGCGGCGCCCAGGCCCTGTCACGAAACCAAAGACACCACTCTCCTAGGCCGTGCCCGAGACAGACCGAGCGATGATGTCCACGATCTCGACCGCAGCGCGGTCCCACGAAAAGTACTTAGCCATCGCGGGAGCGCGTTGCCTGCATGTTTCGTAGAGCCCATCGTCGCCAAGCACATTGACGATCACCTCTGCCAGCTCTTGTCCGTCGTAACTGCCCACCAGCGCCCCAGACAGACCAGGCGTGATCACCTCAGGCATGGCGTAGGCGTCCCGACCTATACAGGGCACCCCCCTGACGAGTGCCTCAATGAAAATATAGCCGAACGGCTCCATGCGTGACGGTACCACCAGCAAGTCGTGGCTATCCAGTAGCGCCGCCACCTGGGCCCGAGGCACCACCCCGACGAGGTCGACGCCATCTGGCGGATTGCCCTTGAGTGGCCAGCTCTCAACACCAGCTATAGTCAAAGTTACTAACGGGTCGTAGTCACGACGCAAGATCTCGAAAGCCCGCACCACAATGTCTCCACCTTTTCTGTAGAAGTCGAAGGGCCGGTACTGGCGACCCACGAACAACAAACGCCGGCGAGGAGCGTGCCGAGCAGCAGGCGGTTCAGCCCCGCTACCCCACCCAGGGCCGACAGACAGGCCTGGGTGCACCACGTACACCTTGTCCGCCGCCAACCCTGACTGCTCGATCAGGCAGCGGGCCAACCAGTGGCTCTCAGCTATTACCCCAGACGTGCTCTGGAACAACTGGACCTGACGGTCTCGGCGCCGGCGCATCGTCGCCACTGATAGCGACCGCAGTTGGGCGTACGCTGTCTCGCTTACCGACCCGGAGATCTGGGAATCCCAACTGCTGTCGGCAAGAAGGAACAGTGGCAGAGGTACCCGCCCCAAGTCCCCGATCATCAGCACTGCATCACACCCACCGGTGCGGGACACCTTGTGCAACTCCCGAGCCATAACCCATTCGCTGTAGGCGTCGCTCAGCCGCGAGTGCCGCCAGCTGCAAGACCAGCCTCTGTGGTACCTCATATTGACAGCCCTCAGGGCACTACGACAGAGCCCTCGGACGTCCACTCCAATGTCCTTGACCTGGGTCACAGCCTGCAGGGCCACTCTCAAGTTCCAGGGCATGCCTGACAGGGTGCTCTCGCGGGGTTGGTCCCACCAGCACGCAAAGCCAATGCGAGGCCTCTCGGCCGTACCCGGCGCGTCACCCACGTACCTTGCCACTAGCCCCCCAGGAGGCTCCAGTGGGTCCCGCGCCCTCACTGGAGGAACTGGATGCTCTCGGTAAACTTCAGCCCAGGACCACTCAACGGTCACCGTGGCCCTCCGTTGTCTGCGGTGGAGTCGGCTGCCCTTAAGCCCACAGCTACTTCCTCGCAGCTCAAGGCGCCCGCGAACCTCCATGTACCAACCCTCGCGCACAAAGCACGTGCCCGCTACCTCTAGATGACTGCTTGATCTCCAGCTTGATACGTCAAAGGCCTCGTCCCCGCTGCCCTTCGAGGTGCCGGCTCGGCCTCAGTCGGGCGTCGGCACAGGTATCTGCACCCCGTCCGAGCCCTCCTTACCGGTACAGATGACACGAGCACTACTTGGCTTCAGGCGAGCCCACATCCCTTGCTTACCCTGGCACCAGTGCCAGGGACCACAGGCCCGCTCGATGAGGCAGCCCTTGGTATGACATCTCCTAGGCGCCCACTTGGTACTGCGTACGCAAGGGCCGTACAGCCAGCCGGTACAACCGCGGCTCCTCACAGTGCAGTCCCCACCTATGTCATCAGCCTGGAGCGTTCTGCGGAACGACGCCGTCACATCGCCCAGCAGCTCCGCGAAGCTCAAGTCCCTTATGAGATCGTAGACGCGGTCGACGGCAGGGACATCGACCTTGCCGACAGCAAGCTGGTAGACCCTGCCATCCTCACCAAGTCCTGGTTCCACGCCGGGGTAGTGGGATGCGCTCTCAGCCACATCAAAGCCTACCGTAAGGCGCTGTCAGATGGCGTCCCCTATGCGTTGGTCCTGGAAGACGACGTCTTGGTCGACGCCAGCCTGATGCCCTTGGCCCAGGCTGTGGCAAGCAACCTCCGGGGATCCGAAGTCGTCCTCCTCAACTTCCACACTGTCGCGCCATGCAAGCTCTCAACTCGCGACACCGTAGCCCTACCCGGCTCGCGGATCATTGCCCACCCTTTGGATGTCCACCAGCTCACCAGCACTGGCGCGTACCTGATCAGCCGTGGGGCGTGCGACCGCATGAAGGACATGACCCCAGTACGGTGCCGCGCGGACGAGTGGGGCTACTTCCAAGACCACGGCGCCCTCGACCGCGTCCGGTGCGTGACCCCCCTAGCTGTCAGGAAGCACCCTCACCTTCGCTCCACGATCGACTACCATGACCTCCGCAGCCTGCACGCCAAACTGCAACACCTCGCCCACTCTCGTATCCCGCTCCTCTACCAGCTGCTGGCCCTTCGTCGCGTCATGATCCAGCGAAGGCAGAGCCGCCTCGTGTTCCTCGACCAAGATCCACCCCAGTAGATCCTCTCAGTCTTGCCCCCACACCATCTCCCAGGCTGTTTGCGTACTGGCAGCAGTTGTTGAGGGGTCCACGCTGCCCTGGCTCCCTGCAATGAAGACCCAGCCGCCGTACCCTCCGTTACCGGTGAAGCTGTAGGTGTTAGCCGTCCAGACGTTGCCCATGCCTCCTGACGCCTTGGCTATGTTGTTGGGCATGAACGGGTTG
>Ga0209061_1000523_pt1 | contig 93082 bp, 79 predicted proteins | sample Coa_R1_10_FD_187157 | JGI IMG/M metagenome (GOLD analysis project Ga0209061, IMG submission 187157) | Surface soil microbial communities from Centralia Pennsylvania, which are recovering from an underground coalmine fire - Coalmine... | ecosystem: Environmental > Terrestrial > Soil >...
TCGAATCCCTCCCTCTCCGCTGCCGCGACGGGCGCGGAGACGGCGCTGGTGGCGGCTCGCGCTAGCGGCGCAGGTTATAGACGAACAGCGAGTGACCGATCACGGCCGTCGGCGTGAGGCGGCGGAAGGCCGCGAACGCATCGGGCGGGGCCTCGTAGACCTGCCCGTGGTCGTAGAGAAAGTAGGGCCGCCCGGCGAGGAAGCTCGCGCTCACGACGTAGAGGCCCGGCGCAAGCGGCCCGCGCGGCAGCTCGTAGGGGATGCCGTACACCTCCGGTGCCACCCGCCCGAAGTACGCAAGGCGAATGGTCGGGAGCCCGCGGGCGGCGAGATAGGCATGCAGGCGGCGGAGCTCCTGCCCCCAGTCGAGATTCGAATCCGCGAGCCAGCGCCAGGCATCGTCGGGCGGGCCGACAAGCCCGTTGGTGTAGGCGAGGTGCGCGGGCGTGGCGGCAAGCGACACCGCGGCGTGCAGCGCGACGAGCGCGCCGGCGATCCGGCGCCCGCGGGGGGAAAGCGCCTCCCGAGCGAACGGGACCGCAGCCATCAGGCATAGGAACGGGATCACGGGCAGGAGGTAGCGCACGCCGAGGTCAATGTCGGTAAGCAGGATCAAGAGGCTCGCAAAGACGAGCGGCGGGGCAGCGAGAAAGGCGGCGACGAGTGGCTCGAGCCGCACGCGCCGGGTGACGAGCAGCACAAGCCCGGCAGCCGCGAGGCCGAGCAGCGGGAGCGTCTCCTTGAGCCCCAGCGCCGCGGGAAAGTACCACCACCAGCCGTGGGTCGACCACGTCCCGTGAAAGTAGACCGGGTACAGCCCCGAGGCCTCGACGTGCTGGGTGTCGTAGCCGCGGACGAAGTCCGCGGGAAGGGGCAGGGGGAGCCGGCCGAGCGGCCCCGCGGCGAGGCGCGCGAGCGTCGGGTCGCGCAGCGCATAGGCCGCGAGCGGCTGGCCAAAGCCTTCGCCCAGGTAGCCCGCGTTGATCACGAGCAGGCTCGCGACGGCGGCCCCCGCGACCACCGCCCACGGTTGCCAGCGGGCGACCGGCTGGCCGAGGCTCGCCACGAGCGCGAGGAGGGCGAGCGCCGGATAGAGGGCGAGCGCGGAGAACTTGGTGAGCACGGCGGCGCCGAGCGCGAGGCCGAGCACGGCGGTGCGCCGGATGCTCGGCGCCCGCAGCGCGAGGAGGGCAGCCCAGCTCGCGAGCAGCATCGCGAGCGCACACCCGACGTCGGTTCCGACGAGATGCCCGTGGGCGAGCACGGTCGGGGAGAAGGCGGCCAGCGTCGCCGCCGCGAGGCCTGCGGTGGGACCGAGAAGCTGCGTCCCGCAGCGCGCGACGGCGAGCACGAGCACGAGCGTGAGCGCCGCCATGGGCAGGCGCCCGAGCACGAACAGCCGATGGTAGCGCGCGGCGTTGCGCTCCATGAAGGCGTAGCCGAGCGCCCAGTGCTGCGAGACGGCCGTGCCGCCGAAGGCGGCGACGTCCCCTGCGGGGTGTGCGGCGAGGAGCGGCAGGGCCGCGATCTCGCGCAGGAGCGGCGGGGAGAGGTTGTAGACGTCGAAGCGGCCCGTGCGCAGGTAGTAGAGCCCCGCCGGCAGGTGGGCGAACTCGTCGATGGTCACCGAGTCGCCGACGGCCTCGAGCCCGAGCACGGCAGCCGCCACGAGCACCACGGCCGCCAGGACGATGCGCCACCGGCTCAGGGCAGCGTCAGCACCTCGGTGGTCGTCGGGCCCTCGAGGTCGGCGAGCGCAAACGGCATCGGCCGGTAGACGAAGGCCTCGTAGTCGGCCACCTGGTCGCGGAGGTGCGGGGGCGGGCTCGCCGGCAGCGGCAGCGGGAGGAAGCCCGACTCCCCAGGCGGGACGATGATCTGGCCGATCGGCGTCGGGGCCATCTCCAGCACCTCGTTGAAGCTGCCGCGGTCCTCGCGCTCGATGGTGGTGTCACCGTAGAAGATCGCCGCGGCCGATGCCGACGCATCGAAGGTCACCGTGATCTTCGGGGTGAGCCACTGGCTCTGGTCGGTCGTGCCGAACTGCGTGGCGAGCGTCGCGAGCGCGGTGCGCAGCGCACCGAGGAGCGTGGCGTCGCGGCCAGGGTTCGTGTCGGTGACGACGTTGGCAAAGTAGTCGCGGCTGAGCGGGAACGCCGCCGCAGGTCCGGCGAGCGCTCGCAGGAAGAGGGCGTCGGGGCTGAAGAGCGACCCGGAATCGTCCTCGTTATCGCCGACGCTGGTCTGGAAGTAATGCATGGCGCGCAGGTGGGAGCCGAGCTCGTCCCCGAACGTGTCGCTCTGCACCTGCTGGCGCCATGCGCGGTAGATCGTGGCGCCGGGGTAGGGGATCTTGCCGCTCGCGTCGGCGACGAGGGGCGCGCCGGCGGTCACCCAGGCGTCGACAAAGGCCCCCGCGGTGGACAGCGCGGCGCGATCGGGCGCGCTCGCCGGCAGGCCCGCGATGGCGGCGTCGAGGTAGGGGGTCACGCGCGGCGCGAACTGATCGACGGTCGCCGCCACGCGCATGTAGCCCGTGACGTCGCTCGCGGTGATGGGATGGCCCGCCGCCTTGGCAGCGGCGATCTGGTCGATCAGCACCTGCACGCGATCGACGCCGCCCCAGAGCTCGCGCTGCTCGTCGGCCGACCAGCCGCGGATCGGCTTGTTGTTCCATTGTGCGATGAACCCCTGCGCCGGGTTGATCGCCGTCGGCAGCCGCCGGCCGCTTTGCACCCGCACCGGCTCGCCTTCGCCGGTGCCGGGCAGCGGCAAGCGCGGATCCATCGTCGGCGGCCGCTCGATGCGGAGCCCGCGGTGGAAGTAGGCGATGTCGCCGGCCGTGTCGGCGAACATGCAGTTGAGCGATGCCGTGAGGCGGTCGATCGTGTGCGCGAAGCGCTTGAGGGTCCGGGTGGTGCCGAGGCTCAGCAGCACCCCACCGGCCTCCGTCTCGTCGCCAAAGAAGTAGAGTTTCCGCGAGAAGGCCACGTGATCGGCGGGGTAGCTCGCGAACACGGGCCCGTGGATGGTGCGGCAGAACTGGACGGTCTGCGGCGGCGCGCCGCTCGGGGTGAAGGTCTCGCTGCGGCAGCTCATGGGGAGGTAGCGGCCGTTGAACAGGTACTGCTGCGGATCGGCGGGGTTGAGCTGCTCGACGTAGACGTCGGTGTTGTCGGTGATCCCCGAGGTGATGGTCCAGGCCATGGTCGCGGTGCGCCCGATGACGATCCCCGTGCCGCCCGGGACCGTGACGCCTTCGGCGTCGTAGCCGCCGCCGTGGAGCCCGATCTCGTAGAAGAAGCTCGGTAGGTCGAGGCCCACCTGCGGGCCCCCGAGGAGGATCGGGTGGCCGCTTGCGGTGAGCGCGCCCGAGACCACCATGGCGTTGCTCGCGGTCTGGGGGAACTCGTAGGGAATGCCGACGCGCGGGGCGAGGCTCGCGAGCATCGTGCGCTCCTCGCCGAGCGCCATCGCGGCACCACGGATGTCGGTGGCGTACTGGGTGATGAGCTGCATCTGCGGCGCCGCAAAGCGCGTGAGCGGCAGCGGGGCGACGGTCTGTTCGGCGGGTGCAATGGTGGTCGGCGCGGTCGGGTCTTCGAGCCAGAAGAGGTCGTTGAAAATGGCCTCCGCATCGGCGGTCGGGAAGTGGTCCATGAGGTCGAGGAGCGTGACGGCGTTCTCCAGCTCGGCGCCGCCGTTCTGCCCGAAGCGGCGCACTTCGAGCACGGCGATGGCCGCCGTGTCGGTGACGCTCCAGGGCGCTGGGCTGATCTCGAGCAGCGCCAACTCCGCGGGCTTCTTGCTGGGGTCGGCGGTCATGTCGGCGATGAACTGGTTCACGCCGTCGGCGAATGCCCGCAGGGCGGTGCGCTGGCGCCCCGGGAGGCGCTGGAAGGCGGCGAAGAGCTCGGCCTCGGTCAGGCCGTCGCGCCGGGCCTCCATGTCCATGGGGAGGAAGCTCGGTCCGAGGACGTCGGAAAGATGCCCCTTGGCGGCGCGGCGGAAGAACTCGAGCTGGACCATGCGGTCCTCGGCCTCGGCGTAGCCCTGGGCGAAGGCGAGGGCCTTGAGCTGGGTGACGGTTCCTCCGAGGCTCCGCGGGACGAAGATGTGAGGCACGCCCCACTTATCGCGGGTGATCGTGATGCTGGACGCAGCGGCAGGGGCTGCCCACACCGCGAGCAGGAGGGCCGCCGTCGCACGACGCAGGCGCATGGGGGTGCCTACCGCATCGTCGCCGCCGGCGGCAAGGCAAATCTCGCGCCGCGCAACGTCCGGCCGGCTCGGGTGTAGAATCCGCCCGAGGAGGTAGTCGAGGCATGAAGAACGTTCTGCTCGCAAGTGTGCTCGCCCTCGGGATGGCCGGGCTGCCGGCCCTCGCGGCCGAGTCCACGGCCCCGGCGCCGGCAAAGCCGGCGGCCACCGCAGATGCCGGCTCGGCGGCAAAGCCCGAGCCGATGAAGGTGGCCTCCCGGAAGAAGACCACCCACCGGCGCCGCCATCACCTGCGGAAGCACACGGCTGGCAAGGCTGCGGCCAACAAGCCGGCGGCCGCGACGAAGTAGGTTCCCCCGAAAGGGCGCGGAGGAGCGCCCGCTCCTCCGCGCGACTTCCCTACCGGATTCCGCGGGCCGTGCGCACCCGTTCCGCCGCATGGCCGACGTAGAGGCGGAACCGTCCCGGCGGTCCTTCCACCAGGTACGGCTGCGGGTGCGAGGGCCCGTTGACGACTTCGATGAGCCCGCGCAGCGCGCTCGCCTCGTCGGGGTCGGTGACCTCCCACTCGAGACACTCGCTCCCGATCCGCACCCCCCCTGGGCGGGTGGGTTCGTCCACCCGCACCGCAACCCCACCGACTCTCGAACGTGCCATGGCCTCGGGCGTAGCAGATAGCGTGCCGGCTGATAGCGCACGGCCGCCGACGTTTTTTCGGACGACGATCGGGCAGGCGTGCGCGCCTGTCGCAAAACTTCATTGACCTTCCCTCCGGACCGACGCAATACCTGCCGGGGGAGGTCCCATGGGACAGGTCCAGATCAAGCCGTTGAAGGACGGCCCCTACCAGGTGTCCGGGACCGTCGAGCTGGTGGGGCCCGACGGACAGCGCACGCCGGGGGGCGAGGACCCGATTTTCCTCTGCCGCTGCGGCCACTCGGCGAGCAAGCCCTTCTGCGACGGCAGCCACAAACGCATAGGCTTTCGCGCCGACGGTTGGGCGCCCCCGGCGAGGGGACTGGGTCACTCGTAGAGGCGGCCGTCCTCCGAGTCGTAGCGGCGCATCTTGACTCCTGGATAGAGGGAGAGTCCGCCGCCCGCATCGATCTCTCCCTGGAAGAAGAAGGGGATGTAGCGCTCGAAGCGTCCAGTGTCGGCTGACCTGCGGTCGGTGGTGACCAGGCGTGCATAGAGCGCCTCCTCGGCCGCCGCGCGGGCTCGCCCGTAGGCGGCCGGCTCGAGCGGGCGCGTCTCGACGTGCTCGCCCGGGCCGTCGGGATTCTCGAGCACGAGCCGCATCGCCCCGTTGGCGAGCGTCACGCCGCCCTCGGCCAGCTCGCCGTTGCGGCGGTCGCCGTCGAGGAGCGCCGGGTCGAGGCCGAGCCCCGAGGGGCCGGCGAGCCAAGGGCTGGCGGCAAGGACGTCGCGGGCGACCACGATCTCGCCGCCGTCGCTGGCTTTGGCGAGCCGCTCCCGGGCCGTCCCCGCGGCCTTCGTGCTGCTCAGGTGATCGACGATGGCGCGCAGGATCTCGGGATCGTTGCCGTGCTGCTCGGCCTGCGCGAGCAACGAATCGCCGAGCTCGTTCTCGAGCCGGGCGATCCGCTTCGGATCGGGATCGGGCAGCGCCTCGTAGTGGAGCAGCGCCCGCCCCGGGTTGCCGGCGCGCTCGTAGGCGTCGGCGAGACGCCGGTGCACGGCGGGGGCGTCGGGCGAGCGCGGCGCGCGCGCCAGGAACTCCTCGCCGCGGTCGATGATCGCCTGGTTCGACGCGGGATCGTGCCACCAGGCATGCCAGGCACGCGTCGCGATGCCGAGCAGGTTGGCGAGGCCGAGGGTCTGGGCCGCCTGCACGCCCTGCGTGCCGAGCTGCACGGCGCCGTAGAGGGCGGAGCGGCCGTCGAGGAGTCCCCCGCCGAAGAGGACGTAGCGGGCGACGTCGCGGGCGTGCTGCCGCTCGGCGGCGTCGAGCTCGGCGAGCCGGTTCCATTCGGGAGAGTCGAGCCGCGCGGCGGCCTCGCGCCCGACGGGTGTGTCACGATCGCGGGCGAGCTCGGCGAGCGCTTCGCGCGCAGCCTCGCGGTGGCCGCTTCGGTCGCGCGCGAGGGCGACCGCGTAGCGCGCGCCCGGGACACAGGGGCTCTCCGGATGGGCGGCGAGAAAGCGGTTCGCCGCCGCGCCGAGCGCACCGGGGTCGCCGGCGGCAACGGCGCGTGCGAGCGTGGCGTAGTCCGCAGCCTCGTCCGCCCGCGGGACCGGCGGATCGTCCACCGGCCAGCGTCCGGCCTCCTCGCGCGCTGCCCGTCGGGCGAGCGCAGTGCGGAGCCGCTCGAGGGGCGCGGCGGCCTTGGCGGCACAGCCGTCGAGCCCGCTCGCATCGCGGAGATAGAAGCGCGCGTGGTCGAGATCGCCCTTGTCGAGGGCGGTGGTGCCGGCGTTTACCGTGGCCGTGCAGAGCGCGGCGGCCCGCTTCGCCCCGAGGCGACGGATGGCGCGCGCGATCGCCGGTGCGTCCTCCGTGTCCGGGGCGCGCTCGAGCTCGGTTCGGTAGCGCACGAGCGCCTCGCGTTCGCGCGGGCTCAGGCGGCCGTAGTTCCAGAGGTTGATCGCCGTGGTGGCGACGCTGTCGACCGCGCTGCCCGCGAGGACGAGCGGATTGAGGGCCGCGAGCAGCGCCGTCGGCGAGAGGAGGCCGAGCGGCCGCACGGCGTCGTTCAGCAGCGCGGCGCGGCGGTTGTGCCGGTCGTCGTCGAGCAGCCGATCGGCCGCCGCGGCATCGTCGGCCGCGAGCTGATGCTCGGCGAGGTGGCGAACCAGCGGGTCGGGGTGGGCGGCGAGCACGTCCTCGAGCGCCGCGCGGCGCGCATCCCGCGTGGGGGCGAGCGCCGCGGCGAGGTAGCGGGCGCCCGCCACGAGCCCCGTCGGCGGCCGGCCGGCGTCGCGCCGGCCGGCGTCGAGGGCGACGAGCGCGCTCACCGCCGCGGCGGCGCCGCCGTGGTCGCGGGCGAGCGCGCTCACGAGGAGCGCGTGCACGCGCGCCTGGACTTCCGCGTCGTCGCGTGCGGCGTCCTCGACCAGGTCGCCCGCGCCCGCGCTGCCGGCGAGCACGAGCACACAGAGCGCGGCGAGGAGGCCCCGCATCAGCGGTACCGGGCGAGCACGGCGGTCGCCCACGCGTCGAAGGCGTCGAACCGCCCCTGGCCCTCGGGCTTCGCCGGCGAGCCATCCCAGGTGGCGACCTTGCGGTACATCTCGAGCGCACGCTCGGCGCGCAGGCGGAAGGTGTCCTCGTCGAAGGCGAGCGGACGGTGGTGCTGGTCGACGTACTCGCGCGCGAGCTCGGCGTAGAAGTCCGCGAGGCGCAGGATGTGGGCGGGCAGGTTCTTCGACTCGGCGTGCTTCTCGATGAGGAAGCGCAGCGACCGCTCCGCGGTCGTGTCGCCGTCGTCGATCAGGCGGCGATGGGCGACCACGGTCGCGGCGGTGGCCTCTTCGAGGCGCTCTTCCTCGACGCGCGCGAGCGGCTCGAAGGGGGTCCCCGCAAAGCGCGCGATCAGCTTGTCCCAGGCGTCGAGCTTGGCCTTGAGGGCCGAAAGACGCGCCGGGACGTCCGGCCCGTCCTCGGGTAGGGCTGCGGCGGCGGCGAAGTCGGCGGCCCGGGCGGCGCCGTCGCGCGCCTGCTCGCCGAGCGGCGACCCCATGGCGATCACCTGCCGGTAGGCGTCGGCCGCGGCGGCGTACTCGCCCAGCCGCTCGAGGGCCTCGGCGCGCGCATAGGTGGTGACGTCGCGGAGACGGTCGGGGAAGCGCTGCTCCCAGCTCCGGAGCCGGTCGAGGGTCAGGCGATAGAGGTCGTGGCCCGTCGGGTCGCGGGGCGGCGGAAAGCGGTAGACGTCGTCGTCGAGGTGCCAGGTGAGGTCCGCGAGCACCTGGATCAGGTCCTCGTACGGCGCAAACGCCTCGGTCGAGTCCCCGGCGTACCCGGGCGCTGCGGCAAGCAGCACGCCCACGAGCGCAACCGTCGCCAGCGGTCGGCGGCGCATCGCGCGGTCCATAGCAAAAGGCGCGGCGGCCGCGCCAGCACGGGTTCGTTGCTCGCGCGTGACGCCTCGGCTAAACGACCGGACACGATCCGCCCGGCGCTCACACTGCTCGCCGCGCTCGCGGCTGCCTGCATCCCCCAGGCGGCGTGCGCGGACGACTTGGCCGGCGTGCGCGCCCGCGGCGTCCTGCGCTGGGGAGGGGACGTGCAGGGGGGCGAGCCCTACGTCTTCCAGGATGCGCACGACAGCCGGAAGCTGCTCGGGTTCGAGGTCGAGATCGCCGACGCGCTCGCCCGCCGCCTCGGGGTGCGGGCGGAGTTCGTGCAGAACGACTGGCAGACGCTCATCCCCTCGCTCGAGCGCGACGACTTCGACGTGATCTTGAACGGCCTCGAGGTGACGCCCGAGCGCCGGGCGCGGGTCGCCTTCACCCGTCCCTACTACGTCTTCACGGAGACGCTCGTCGTGCGCGACGACGAGCGGGTCGGCAGCCTCGCCGACCTCCGCGGCGCGCGCGTGGGCACGCTCGGCGGCTCGCTCGCCCACGCGCTGCTCGCCGCCACCCCGGGGGTGCGGACCGTGCTCTACGAGGGCGTCGAGGAGCCGTACCTCGATCTCGAGCAGGGCCGGCTCGCCGGGGTCGTGCTCGACGACGTGATCGCTCGCCGCTACGGCCTCGGGCGGCCGCATCTGCGCCTGGCGGCGACGGTGGGGGAGGGCGAGTATGCGATCGCGGTGCGCCCCGACCACACGGCGCTTTTCGCGGCCGTCGACGGCGCGCTCGCGGAGGTTCAGGCCGACGGCGAGCTGCGCACGATCCTCACGCGCTGGGGGCTCTGGAACGCGCGGCAGGAGGCGCTCGCAACCGCCGCGCCGCCACTGCCGCTCGCGCCCTCGGACGGCCGACTCACCTGGGCCGAGCTCGTGCTCTTCCTGCGCGCGGCCGGGGTGACCCTCGTCGTCTCCGTGGCTGCGATGGGGCTCGCGGTGGCGGGCGGGCTCGGGCTCAGCATCGCGCGCCGCTACGGCGCGCGCCCGCTGCGCGCTGCGGCGACCGCCTACATCGAGCTGTTCCGGGGCACGCCGGTGCTGCTCCAGCTCTACGTCCTCTACTACGGCCTCGCCCCCGTGCTGCCGCTCGGCGCCTTCACCGCCGCCGTGCTCGGTCTCGGGCTCAATTACGCGGCCTACGAGGCCGAGCTCTACCGCGCCGGGCTCGAGGCCGTGCCGGGCGGCCAGACCGAGGCGGCGCTCGCCCTCGGGTTCTCGCGCGGGCAGGCGCTCAGGCGGATCGTGCTGCCCCAGGCGCTGCGCGTCGCGCTGCCCGGGATCGCGAACGACTTCATCGCGCTCCTGAAGGACTCTTCGCTCGTGTCGGTGATCACGGTGGTCGAGCTCACCAAGCAGATGACGATCACCGCCGTCGATCTCCGCGGCTGGCTCGTCCCGGGCCTCGTGTGCGCCGCCCTCTACCTCGCGCTCAGCTATCCGCTCGCGCGGCTCGCCCGCCGGCTCGAGCGGCGGCTCGCCCCCGTGGCAGCATGACTCCCGTGGTGGCCGTGCGCGGCGTGACGACGCGGCTCGGCGGCACGGAGGTGCTCCGCGGCGTCGATCTCGCCCTCGACCGGGGCGAGGTCGTGGCCGTGCTCGGCCCCTCGGGCGGCGGCAAGAGCACGCTGCTGCGCGCGATCAACTACCTCACGCCGTTCCACGCCGGCGAGGTCGAGGTCGCCGGGCAGCGGCTGCGCCCCGGGCTCAGCGAGCGCCGCGACGCGGCACTCCTGCGCGCGGTGCGGCGGCGGGTCGGGATGGTCTTCCAGCATTTCCATCTCTTCCCGCACCTCTCGGCGCTCGACAACGTGAGCGCCGCGCCGCGGCGTGTGCTCGGGCTCGGCCGCGAGGCGGCGCGGGCCCGCGCCCGTGCGCTCCTCGAGCGCGTCGGTCTCGACGGCCAGGCGGATGCCTTCCCGCACGCGCTCTCGGGCGGCCAGCAGCAGCGAGTGGCGATCGCGCGGGCGCTCGCCATGGAGCCCGAGGTGCTGCTGCTCGACGAGCCCACCTCCGCGCTCGACCCCAGGCTCGTGGGCGAGGTGCTGGCGGTGATCGCGGATCTCGCCCGGGCGGGGCAGACGATGGTCGTCGTCACCCACGAGCTCGGCTTCGCCCGCCGGGTGGCTAGCCGCGCGCTCGTGCTCGCCGGCGGGCGCGTCGTCGAGGAGGGCGCCCCCGAGCGCCTGCTCGAAGCCCCGCAGGCGCCGGAGACGCGGGCGTTCCTCGGTTTGCGTTGACAAACGAACGTTCGTTCGGCTAAGCGGGGACGAGGAGGCATTCCGATGGGCCAGCCGCTGCCGCCGAGCGTCGAGACCTACCCCCTCGCGGGCGAGGGGGTTGTCAACTGGGACTACACCACGAGCCACGCCCAGCTCACCCGGCTCTACGAGAACGCGAAACGCGACCAGTGGAACGCGGCCACGGCTCTCGCCTGGGACACCCCGGTAGATCCCGACTCGGAGATCCTCTCCGACCTCGGCATCTCGATCTTCGGCACGCCGCTCTGGGAGCGGCTCGACGAGCGCACGCGGCTCGAGCTCCGCCGCCAGCAGCTTCGCTACACGCTGAGCCAGTTCATCCACGGCGAACAGCTCGCGCTGGTCACCGCCTCGCAGCTCGTCGAGTGCACGCCGCAGCTCGAGTCGAAGTACTACGCCGCGACGCAGGTGGTGGACGAGGCGCGGCACGTCGAGGTGTTCGTGCGCTACCTCGGGCAGAAGCTCGACATGCCCGTCTTTCCCGCGGCGCCGCTGCTGCGCGGGATCTTCGCGGAGCTCATCAAGTCGCCCGAGTGGGACATCAAGTATCTCGGCGTACAGGTGCTGCTCGAGGGGCTCGCGCTCTCGAGCTTCCACGTCATTCACGACAGCTGTCAGGAGCCGCTGCTCAAGGCCGTGCTCCGTTACGTGATGCGCGACGAGGCCCGGCACGTCGCCTTCGGCAACATCGCGTTGCGCGGGCTCTATGCCGACCTGAGCGAGCGCGAGCGGCGCGAGCGGGAGGAGATCGTGCTCGCCGTCTCGGACATGATGTTCCATCGGCTCAAGGGCCGGGAGATGTACGAGGCCGCGGGGCTCGACGGGGAGGAATGCGACGCGCTCGGCGATCGGTCCGAGGTGATCCAGACCTTCCGCCGCGGCATCTTCGTGCGGATCGTGCCGGCCATCAAGAAGATCGGGCTTCTCACCCCGCGGGTGGCGGAGAGCTACGCCCGGCTCGGCGTCCTCGAGTTCCAGGATTGCAAGACCGCCGACGAGGAGCTCTTCGAACAGGAGCCGTAAGGGGGGACCGAGCCCATGCGCACCGAGCTCTGCGACCGCTTCGGGATCGAGTTCCCGATCTTCGCCTTCAGCCACTGCCGCGACGTGGTGGCCGCGGTGAGCAAGGCCGGCGGCTTCGGCGTGCTCGGCGCCGTCGGCTTTCCCCCGGAGCAGCTCGAGGTCGAGCTTCGATGGATCGACGCGCACGTGGGCGATCGGCCCTACGGCGTCGACATCGTGATCCCGGGGAAGTACGAGGGGATGGGAGAGCTCGATCCGCAGAAGCTCGAGGCGCAGCTCTTGGCCGCGATCCCCCCGCGACATCGCGCGTTCGTCGACGAGCTGCTCGCCCGCCACGGCGTGCCGAAGCTCCCGCCGGACGAGAAGCCCGTCAACGAGCTGCTCGGCTGGACGATGGCGACCGCCACGCCGCAGCTCGAGGTGGCGCTGCGGCACGAGCGCGTGCGGCTCGTCGCGAACGCGCTCGGCACCCCGCCACCGGAGGTCATCGGCGAGATCCACGAAGCCGGACGGGTCGTGGCGGCGCTGTGTGGATCGGAGAAGCACGCCCGCGCGCACAAGGCAGCCGGGGTCGATATCGTGATCGCCCAGGGCACCGAAGGCGGCGGGCACACCGGCGAGATCGGCAGCGTCGTGCTCTGGCCCGAGGTCGTCGATGCCGTGGCGCCCACGCCGGTGCTGGCGGCGGGCGGCATCGGGACGGGGCGGCAGATCGCGGCCGCGCTCGCGATGGGCGCCCAGGGCGTGTGGACCGGCTCCATCTGGCTCACCGTGCAGGAGGCCGATGCCCCCCCGGCCCAGGTCGAGGCGTATCTCAAGGCGACGAGCCGCGACACCGTGCGCTCGCGGTCGTTCACCGGCAAGCCCTGTCGCATGCTGCGCAACGCCTGGACCGAGGCGTGGGAGGCGCCCGATGCCCCGAAGCCCCTCGGCATGCCGCTGCAGTTCATGGTGACCTCCGAGGCCGTCGCGCGCGGGCACCGCTACGCCGACAAGGCGAAGGACGTGATGTTCAACCCCGTCGGCCAGATCGTGGGCCGCATGAACGCCGTGCGGCCGGTGCGCGAGGTGATCTACCGCCTCGTCGAGGAGTACCTCGAGGCGGTCGAGCGGCTCCAGCGGCTCACGTCCTGACGACACGAAGCGGTCGCCGCGGGCGGCCGCGGCTGGTACCATCCCGCGCGGTGTCGTTCGACCCGTTCAGCCCCGAGGCGATCGCCGACCCGTATCCGCTCTACGCACAGTTCCGCCGCGAAGACCCCGTCCACTGGAGCGAGAAGCTGCATAGCTGGGTGCTCTTCCGGCACGACGACGTGAGCGCCTTCTTCCGCGACGACGAGCGCCTGAGCAGCGATCGCGCGAAGGCGCCGCGGTTCGCGGGCGCGGCGGGGGCCCCGGGAGGCGCCGCCATCCGGACGGTCGCCAGCGATCCGCCGGCGCACACGGCGGTGCGCGCGCTCTTAAACGCGAGCCTCACGCCCCGGGTGCGCGCGCTCGGGGCGCGCATCGACGCGCTGATCGCCGAGCTGCTCGCGCGGATCGTAGAGCCCGAGGTCGACCTGATCGCACGCTTTGCCTACCCGCTGCCGATCGGGGTCATCGCCGAGCTGCTCGGGGTCCCCTCCGACGATCGCCCGCAGCTCGAGGAGCGGTCGCGGGCGGTCGCGCGCGGCATGGACCGCTTCTACTCCGGGCCCGAGGCGAGCGAGGGGCTGCGCGACCTGGGGGCGTACTTCTTCCAGCTCGTCCAGGAGCGCCGCGGAACGCCGGGCGACGACCTCGTGCGCCGGCTGCTCGCCGCGGAGTACCGCGGCGAGCGGCTGAGCGAGCTCGAGGTGGTCGCCATGTGCACCGCGCTGGTCTTCGGAGGCCACGAGACCACGGTGAACCTGCTCGGCAACGGCATGCTCGCGCTGCTGCGCGCCCCCGCGGAGCTGCGTCGCCTCCGCGACGACCCGGCGCTCGTCCCCTCGGCCGTCGAGGAGCTGCTGCGCTTCGACAGCCCGGCGCAGTTCATCTCGCGCACGGCGCGCGTCGGCTTCGAGCTGCGGGGGCGGCGGATCGCCCGTGGCGACTCCGTGATCGCCGCCATCGGCGCCGCGAATCGCGACCCCGCGGTGTTCACCGATCCCGACCGACTCGATCTCGGCCGCTCGCCGAATCCGCATCTCGCCTTCGGGCTCGGCACGCATGTCTGTCCCGGGGCGCCGCTGACCCGCATGGAGGCGCGGGCCGCGTTCCCGGCGCTGCTGCGTCGCTTTCCTACGATCCGGCTCGCCGCCTCGCCGGTGTGGCGGCACACCGTGGTGCTGCGCGGGCTCGAGCGCCTGCCCGTGCGGGTCGATTGACGGTCGTGGTTGACCGGCGACGGCCCAGTCAGTAGAAGGCCGTCTTCGCACCGCGCCCATAGCTCAGTTGGATAGAGCGTCTGACTACGAATCAGAAGGTCGGGTGTTCGAATCACCCTGGGCGCACTCCCGCTCCCCCCGCCGGGAGGGCTATTGCGCCTCGCGTCTCGACGGGATTGCCCGGCCGGGCCCGGCCGCGATAGGGAGACCCGCGACACGGGGGGCAAAGGAGAGAGCCATGAGGCTGTTGGCGATCGCCGTCCTCGTCGCGGCGGCATCCGTGGTCGGAGTTCGCCCCGGCCGGGCGCAGACCTGTCCGGCGGCCTGCGGACGGGCGAAGGCGGCCTGCCTGCAGACGGCACGCGTCGACAAGCTCGCATGCAAGCAGGCGTGTCGGAGCACGCCGGGCACGGCCACCGGCGCGTGCATGACGAGCTGCATGACGGGGTTCCGGGCGGCGAAGGCGGCCTGCCAGGATACCCACACATCCTGCATCTCGCTCTGCCCGCCGCCGCCTCCCCCGAGCTCGTGCACGGGGGCGATCCTCGACACCTGTGGTCACGAGCTCGCGACGTGCGCCCAGGGCGTCATCGCGCAGGCAAAGGCCTGCGCCCGCAGCTGCCCGCCCGCACCGGATCGGCTCTCGTGCCTCGAAGGCTGTGCCGCGACGGCGCGTGCCGGGGCTGCGGCCTGCGCCGAGGCGTTCCGGGCGTGCGTGCAGGGACATTGTCCGCCGCCGGGGAGCACGACCACGACCACGCTGCCGCCACGTCCCTGCGGACTCGAGCCATTCGCCGCCACCTGCGGCGGCACCTGTCCTCCCGGGCTCACCTGCGCGCCGCTGCCGACGGGCCTGCTCCCGATCCCGCTCTGCGGGTGCGTGAGCCCGAGCGGCGGCTGCCGCACGAACGCCGACTGCAACGATGGCAATCCCTGCACGCTCGACCTGTGCGTCCGCGGCACCTGCGTGCACGAGTGCCTGTGCCTTGAGCCCGGGGGCGTGTCGTGCTGTCCGGGTCCGCTCGGGGCGTGCCGGTCGCCGAGCGGCGCGTTCCTCGATTAGCGGCGCGGCGGCCTACTCCCCGGTGGCATCCTCGGCGGCGTCGTCCGCGTCCTCGGGCGGCTCCCCCTCGTCGAGGTCCTCGAGCTGTCGGCGCGCGTCGTCGAGGTCGCGTTGCGCGCGGTCGATCTCGTCGGCTGCGTCGTCGGATTGCTGCAGCGACTGACCCGCGTCGGCGGGCTCTGCCGCCGCCGAGACGGACAGCGCGGCCCGCGCCAGCAGCGTTGCGGCGAGCGCGAGCACGGTGAGGAGCCAGCGCATCGGCGATGCCTTTACGGCGCGAGCGCGCCGCCGTCAACGTGCCGGCGGCCGAGCGGCGACAGTTCCGCGGCGCGCAGGGCGAGAAGGTCGGTGCGGATGGCGTCGGCCATGCCGATCAGGCGCGCCTGCGTTGCCGCGGGGATCGGGTGGAGCGACGGGCGGAGGATCGCGCGGTCGAAGCGGAGGAGGCCGCGGGCGGCCCGCAGGAGAAGCGCGCGCGCCCGCAGCGCGTTGCCGCGACCGAGCAGGGCATCGGCCGTCGTCACCTGGTGTGCGACCGTCTCGAGCCGTCTAAGGAGCAGGAGACGGCGGCCGCCGAGGTCGCTCGCGCCGCCGACGGTCGCGGCGAGGGCGGCGAGGCGGCAGGCAATCGACGCTGGCGTCGGGGCGGCGACGCAGGCCGGCAGCGTCGAGGAGGTGGTGGAGCTGGTGGAGCTGGTGGAGGTGCTCGAACTGGTCGACGTCGTGCTGGGCCCCGTCGTCGTGGTGGTGGCGGTGGTCGACGTCGTCGTGGTCGAGGCGGTGGTCGTGGTGGTGGTCGTGGTGGTGCTCGCGGTCGAGGTGGTGGTCGTGGCGGCGCTCCCGGGCGTCGCGGCGACTTCCACGGAATCGGCGCTGGCCCCACCCGCGTCGACGCCGCCCGTGTACGAGGCGGACACGACGTAGTAGTAGGTCGTGCCGTCGGCGAGCCCCGTGTCCGTGAAGCTCGTGCCGCTCGGGCAGCCGACGGCCACGTACGGTCCGCCGGAGACGAGCCCCCGCTTGACCGTGTAGCTGGTCGCGCCCACCGACGCGGGCCACGCAAGCGTCACCTGTCCGTCGCCCGGGGTGGCGGTAAGGTTCCCTGGCGGCGCGAGGTTCACGAGAAGCGTGGTCGACGCGGTGTGGGTGAGCGTGCCGCTCGTTCCCGTGATGGTGAGCGTGAGGGCATAGGGCACGGCGGAAGTCGTCGTGTCGATGGTGAGGATCGAGGAGCCCTGGCCGGTGATCGTGGCCGGGCTGAAGCCGCCGCTCGTGACACCGGTCGGAAAGCCCGATGCGCTGCCCACGCTGAGGTCGACGGTCCCGGTGAATCCGCCGAGCGAGCCCACCGTCACGACGAACGTGGTCGACTGGCCAGGCACGATCGTCTGCGAGGCCGGGCTCACGCTGATCCAGAAGTCGGGAGCCGGCCCGAGGACCCAGATGGTGCGCGTCGGGGGGCTCGGGTCGGTGTTGCCGGCGGCGTCGCGCACCGTGAGCGAGGCGACGTACGTCCCGGGCGTGTCGAACGTGACGCTGCCCGGGTTTTGCACCGTCGCCGTCGCCGGGGTCCCGCCCGGGAACACCCAGGAGTATCCCGCCGCCACCGTGTCGGTCGCGAACGTCACGGTGTCGCCCGCCCTCACCCACAGGTCTGCGGCGGGCGCGGTGATCACGCCCCGCGGGGGCGTCGTCGCGTAGGGCGAGAGCTGGATGAACTGCGCCACCGACGGGACGCCCGCGCTGTCGAGGAGGAAGAGCATGTAGTAGCCGGGAGGAGCGATGTTGCCGTTGGGCGGGCTCGTGAGCGCCAGCGTGTCCCCCGAGGCGGTGCACGGCGGCTCGGGGGCGGGCCCGCAGAGGCCGACGAGCCGCTGGTCCATGTCCGAGGCATGCGTGGTCGAGCCGGGCCGCACGAGCACCGCGGCGCCGATGGGCGACGTGCTCGAGTAGCGAACCGAGAACGGCGCCCCGTAGCCGATGACGCCGCTTGCCGGAAGGATCCCCAGGATCTGCGGGCGCGCGGCGGTGATCAGCCGATCGTTCGCGTCGAAGAGATAGGCGGGCGTGTAGCGCTCGATCGCGGGCTCGTAGCTCCCGTGCTCGTCGGGGTTGCTGCCGAGGCTCACCACGGTGGCGTCGGGGAGGAGGAGCGCGGTCGAATGGTAGAGGCGGGAGTACGCCGCGGTGCCCGCCGACGTGAACGTGGCGGTGCGCGGGTCGTAGAGATCGGCGGTCTTGCCCGCCGTGTCCGGCACCTCGTAGAAAAGCGAGCCGCCTTCCGCCAGCACGCGGCCGTTCGGCAGCAGGACGGCGTTCATCTGGACGCGCCCCGTTGACATGGAGGGGCCCGGCGTCCAGCTCGGGGCAGCGGCGGAGAGGTCGATCAGCTCGGTGCCGCTGCTGGCCGGGGTCGGCTGCGGCGTGTTGGGATCGCCGCCGCCGAAGTACATCACCACGGGCCGGTAGTCGGGCGGGAGCAGCGGCAGGAGCACGGCCGAGCCGTACTCGAGATGGCCCGGCGTCGGGGCGGACGCGGTCCACTGGCCGGACGCTGGATCGAAGAGCCAACTGTTCGCCACCGCCCCGCTGCCCCCCGCACCCTCGCCGGTGAAGAACACGGTGCCGTTCGGCAGCAGCGCCATGCGCGGGAAGAGGGGCGGCGTGAAGGGCGCGGCGAGCGGGCTCGTCCAGCCCGCCGCGGCGTCCGCCGGGCTGTAGATCTCGACGGTCGAATTGACGCCCGCGTTTGTCCCGAGGCCGGAGAACGCCATGATCCGGCCGTCGCCGAGGACCGTGGCGGTCCCGTACCAGCGGCCGTCGGCCATGCTCGGCGTCTCCAGGAACTCGCCGGTGGCCGGATCGAAGATCGAGGCACGGTTCTCACCGTCGTAGGAGCCGGTGGGGAGGTAGGCCGCCGTGCCTCCGATGACGAGCGGCCGGCCATCGGGAAGCACCGCCGTGCCGCTGCAGAACAGGTCGTAGCTCACGTTCTGGACGACCACGCTCGACCCCGTCGTACCGCTGGGGTCCCACACCGCAATCCGGTAGCTCTCCGCGCCCGGCGAGTTGTTGTAGGCGTCGTTTTCCGATCCGGCGACGATGAGCACCCGACCCGTGTGCAGCAGCGTGGCGGAGATCGGGTTGACGGGCATCTGGTAGGGCAGCGTCTCCCAGGTTCCCGTGAGATGCGGGATGTTGGCAGCGCAGCTTTGCGCCCCGGCCACCCGCGGGAGGCCGAGAGCGGAGGCGAGCGCGACCAGCAGTGCAAGCAGGCGGCCCATGGCGCACAGCCCACGTCGGCGATCCAGGCGCCGAGCAAGGAGTGGGCCGTCCGCGCGGCGCAGCAAAACTCGGCCGCCAGGGCCGTCGGCTGCGCCACGGTGGCGCACGCGTGCAACGGATCGGCACAGTCGGGCGGCCGCTGTGCTACCTGGAGCGTTGGACGTAGTCGGCGGCGAGGCAGCGGGCAAAGAGCGCCCGATAGTACTCGGCGAGCTTCGCCTCGTAGGTGCCGAGCCCCGTAGCCGGGTCGCGCACGTGGTCGTTCGCTGCCGCGTCGAGGTCGTGCTCGGCCTTTTCGCGCGCTGCCCGACGGGCCTCCTCGCAGGCCTCCTCCGTGGCAAACGCCCCGACCTGCTCCCACCGCGCAAGCGGGAGCTGGTCGGCGTACCGATCGTACTCGCCCTGCTGGTTGCGCACGAACGGGGGGCGCAGCAGCAACCACCCGCCGAGCAGGAGCACGTTGCTCGCGCGCCCGCGCACGTCGTCGGCAAAGACGACGAGCGCGAGCGCGCGGTTGACGTCAGCCCGCGGCTACTGCGGGTCGCAGGGCCCCACGCAGAAGTTCTCGACGTCGCCCGCCGGGCGCAGGAACGCGTCGATCTGCGCCTGAATCGCCGGCAGCGACCGCGGGAGCTGGTGCGCGCCGTTGTTCGCCGGCGGCACGTTGGTGAGCGGCGCGGGCGGGAATCCGCCGTCCACCTCGACCAGCGCCGAGCCGTCGAAGGGCGCGGGCTGCTCCGGGATGTCGAAGAAGTGATGCACGGGCGGCGCGACCTGCGGGATGCCCATCGAGCGCACCATAATCTCGGTGCCGAGGTTCGACACCTCGGCGTCGCCCGTCGCCATGTGCACGAGCACCTTGTGCGCCGGCGTGCCCGGCAGCGGGTTCGCCACCGTGTGATGGTCGTAGCCGTTCGGCTCGGCGCGATCCCAGAGCTGCTGGATGAGCGGGTAGACGAGCGCGCGATTGAGGTCGTCGGGATAGGCCCCGCGCAGCAGCACGAAGAAGGGGTTGAAGTCGACGCTGCGCTGGAGCAGCGTCGAGTAGTTCGCGGCCGCCACGCCGAGCACGCCCCGCGTCACCTCCTGGGCGATGGCCATCACCACGCCGCCCTCGATGCCGCCCTGGCTGTTGCCGTAGTAGTAGACCTCCGTCGGGTCGATGACCGACACCAGGTGGCCGGTGCCGTCGTCGAACTGGAAGGCGGGATCGGCCGCGAGCCCGTGCGGCGAGCCGAGCAGGCGGGCGAGCACGAGCTGGTTCAGGATCCCCTGGTGCAGGCGCTCGGGCAGCTTGCGGAACCCGCTGAAGTCGCCGATGAAGCCGACGATCGTGCCGAGGTCCGCCGCCGCGAAGCCCTGCCAGTCGGTGGCCGCGATCACGAAGCCGTGGTTCTGGGCGAGATCGCGCAGGTTGTCGGCCCCGACTTCACCCGCGCCCGTGCCGAGGAGCCCGTGTCCGTAGAAGATCGGCCGGCCCGCCTGCGGCGTCGGCTGCACGAGCGAGCAGGGGATGATCGCCGTAAACGGGATGTCCGTGGCGACGCCGTTCTGCACCGGGAGGTTCGTGACCGGGTCGAGGTTCAGGAGCGAGCCCGGCCCGTCGAAGGTTGTGAACAAGGGCACGGTGTACGTGCCCGCCACCCGCCGGCAGACGCGCGGGTCGTTGAAGGGATTGTCCTGCACGCTGGTCACGACGAACGCCGGTGCGGCGCTGCCGCCCACGCCGCCGAGCTGGGCGAAGGTCTGATCACGCATCGAAAGGAGCCAGCGCTCGATCGCGTCGTCGCTCGCCGTGTGGAAGTCCCAGGCGAGAACGAGATCGCCGCGCGGGATGCCGGCTGCGGCGAGCGTGGCAAAGAGCGCCTCGAACGCCGGCCGCCGCGCCTCCAGCGCCGCGTTGCCCGACGGCGTGCCGTCGCGCAGCGCCTTGAAGGCCGGATCGGGGGGGATCGGCTGGCCGTCCTGACCGATGAGCCCGCGCAGCGCGACGATGTAGTGATGGCCGTTGGCGAGCCGCCGCCCAGGCCGGATCATGAAGGCCTGCGTCGGCGGATGGACCGGCGTGACGCCGTCGTCGCCGATGCTCACGTCGTTCTCGCCCATGTGCTCGATGCGCTCGCCCGTGTCGGCGTCGAGGAGGATCGTCGGGCTCGCCGCACCCAGCGACACCGTCCAGTCGGTCTGGTTGCCGACGCCCGAGGCGGCAAGGTCGACGCCCTGGGGGAAGGCCGCCACGAGGATCGGGCCCGGGCTGAAGCCGTCGAGCGTCGACCAGGCCGTGGGATCGATGTGGACGCCGCTTGCGTTGGCCGGCATCACCCGCAGCGGGTAGGCGATCCGCCGCCCGGTGACGGTGCTCGCGTCCGCGCGCTCGTAGAACGACGACGGGTAGGGGAGCAGCGGGTTGCCGCTCGCCGCGTTGAGCACCTCGGCTCCGGAGAGGAGCCCGCAGAGCCCGGTGTCGGTGGGCGGCCGGCAGGCAAGGCGCGTCGCGCCGACGACGCGGCAGACGCTGCCGCAGGTCCGCACGCAGCGGGGGCCGGCAGCGACGGCGACGTGCACGTTGCCGGCGCGCGTGGCCGCTGCGAGCGGTGTGCCGCGGCGGATGATCGTGAGCGTGCTCGGGCCACGCGAGGGGGTGCGGAGCTTGACGAGCGTGATGCCGCCGCGCGCCCCGGTCGGGTCCTTGTAGACCACTCCGTGCGGGATCGGCGCGAACGCGGCGGCGGGAAGCACCACGCGGAAGATGGCGTTCGCGGGGTCCGTCTCGGGATCGTAGCTCACCTCGATCTCGAGGCCGAGGCTGCGCGGATCGAGCGGCGCTGGAGCGCTGAAGCGGCCGCGGAAGAGGAGCGTGGTCCGGCCGGAGGAGAGGTGGAGCCGCTGCGCGCTCGCGGCGGTGCAGGAGTAGGGGACCTCGGCCATGGCCGGGGCGGCGAGTGCGGCGAGCGCCAGGCACACGAACAGTCTCCGCATCATGGGCCGCCTCGTACCACGGGCGGCGCCCGCGCCGTCAAGGCAATTCGACGCTGTTCGGGGTGGCCGCGACTCCGTCGGGGCGATCCTGCCGGGCGAGCAGCGCCACCTTCTGCTCGGCGCGCTGACCGTCGGTCGCCCCCATTGCGCACTGCCCCTCGAAGACGCCCCCCTGATGGATCACCAGGCTCGGCGTGGCGATGCTGCCAAAGAGCCGGCCGGAGGCGCGGATCTCGAGCCGGCCCCGCGCCGTGACGTCGCCGGTGACGCGCCCCTCGACGACGACCTGCGTGCCCGTCACCTGCGCGTTCACCACCGCCGACTCGCCGATCGTGAGCGCATCCTGGGCGGTGATCTCGCCCTCGACGTGGCCCTCGATGCGCACCGGCCCCTTGAAGACGAGCTTGCCGGTGACCAGGCTTCCCGGGCCGAGGAACGCATCCGGGCCCGCGTGCGCCGCTGCCGACGTCTCGGGACGCGGCGCACCGAATTCGCCGAGACCGCCGAGCGGCGTCACCACCTCGTCGCCACCACTGCGCGCCCGCTCGCTCCGCTCTGCATCCTTCCCGAAGAGCGCCATGACCTCCTCCGCAGGCGCCGCCAGCATCGCTGGCCGCGGCAATGGTCGTGCGGGACCGAGGCGAAGACCGGGCGGCTCTACCACCGGCCGCCACGTGCTGTCAACGCAGCAGGACGAGGCATTCGCACCGGCGCGAAGGCCGCGCTCAGTCGATCTCGTCGAGCGGGCGGTCGGGGGGCAGCAGGAGGACGACGTCGGGTTCCTGCCGGGCCTCCCCGCCGCGGAGGCAGGTCGCCGCGCAGGGCTCGCAGTGCGGGCGGTCGGCGGAGCGCAGCACGGCCGCGGGCCGCCCGTCGGCGCCGACCAGCAGGTCGATCTGGATGCGACCGTAGCCGTGTGTGCAGTCGAGCGCGACGCGATGCACCACACGCGGATGGTGGGCGTGCGGGTGCGGCGCGCCGGCGAAGAATCGCCCGAGCGCCTCGCGGATCGTGCGCCACATGCCGCTCGACCAAGCAGGCAGCGTGCCAGAGCGACACAGCGCGACCCATGGCGGCACATCGGCGGCGTGCCCGGGTCCGAAGGTGCGAGTCTGCCACGTGGCCTCGGGCTTGCTGTCGCCGATTGGCATGGTCTCCCGCCGGCGCATGGGCATCCTCGACCTCTGCACGGCGATCGTCGTGGCGGGCACGGTGGCGACGATGGCCATCCCGGGGTACGTCGCGAGCCGTGCCGAAGTGGCCGAGGCGCTCCTGCGCAGCACGGCTGCCGGGGCGGCGGCCGCGGAGGAGCGCTACCGGGCCGAGCACGGGGTCTATCTCGGCAACGCGCCGTGCAGCGCGCTAGGGGGCCTCACGCTGCCGACCCACGTTCGCTGCCGGCTCGAAGCCGCCGCTCCCGCGCGCTTCCGGCTCACGACCCGGAAGCCGCACGCGACGCCGCGGACGTGCGTCTGGGACAGCGGAAGCGCGTCGCCGCTCGTCTGCGGCTGAACCGGCCGCTGGACGCTCCCGGGGGTGCGGTGTAAAGCACGGCGCGCCACGGGGGTGGAGGAAGCGCATGGGTCGGATCGCCCTCATGCTCGTCGCGGGCGTCACGCTCGCCGCCGTCGCGCGGGCCCAAGTGACCGAGCGCATCGACGTCGCCGCCGACGGGAGCGAGCTCCCCGCGGGCGTGGCGGGGCCGGCGCTGGCCATGACGCCCGATGCGCGCTTCGTCGCCTTCGTGGCCCAGGGGGCCGTCGGCGCGGGCGTGACGCGCGGCACGCACGTCTGGGTCCGGGATCGCAGCACGGGCCTCCTCAGCATCGCCGACGTCGACTCCGACGGCGTGGTCGCCGACGGGGCCGCGGGAAGCGGGCTCGGCGGGCTCGCACTCTCCGCCGACGGCCGCTTCGTGGCGTTTACGAGCGCAGCCACGAACCTCGTTGCCACGGATGCGAACGTGTGCGGCACGAGCACGGTGGTGGGCAGTTGCCCCGACGCCTTCCTGCACGACCGGCTCACCGCCGCGACGGTGCTCGTGAGCGTCGCGACCGGCGGCACCCAGGGCAACGCGGCGACGACGGGCCCGGTGGCGCTCTCGGCGAACGGGCACGTGGTGGCATTCACCAGCAGCGCGACGAACCTCGTAGCCGCCGACACGAACGGCAAGCCCGACGTGTTCGTGCGCGACCTCGACGCCGGGACGACCCGCCGGGTGAGCGTCCGGAGCGACGGCGGCCAAGGGCACGGCACACCCATGGGCCCGCTCGCGCTCTCGGCCGACGGCCGCTTCGTCCTCTTCGGTTACACCGACGACGACCTCGCCCCGGGGACGGGCACGGGGACGCTCTATCTCCACGACCGGCAGCTCGGGACGACCACGCACGTCGGCGACGCGAGCGCGGGCTTTGCGCTCTCGGCCGACGGCACGCGCGTCGCGTTTGCGAGCGCCGATGCGACGCTGGTCGCCGGCGACACGAACGGCCTCCCCGACGTGTTCGTGCGCAACCTCGCGCTGCAGACGACCGTGCGTGTCGACGTCGCCAGCGACGGGAGCCAGGCCCTCGGCGGCAGCCCGACCTTCGCGCCGCTCATCGCGCTCTCGGCCGACGGCCGCTTCGCCGCCTTCACGAGCGATGCGACGAACCTCGTGGCCGGCGACACGAACGGGCTCCCCGACGTGTTCGTGCACGATACGCAGACCGGCACGACCGCGCGCGTCGACGTGGCCTCCGACGGCACGCAGGCAGTGGGCGGCAGCCCCGAGGCGGTGGCCGTCTCGGCCGACGGGACGTGCGTGGCCTTCGTGAGCGATGCGCCGAACCTCGTGCCCTGCGACACGAACGGGCGCGCCGACGTCTTCGTGCACTGCGCGGAGGGCACGCCGCCGCCGGCGCCCGCCGCCTGTCCTGCGGGCTTGCCCACCTTCGCCTCGCTCGGCGCCGAGGTAGGCGCGCTCGCCGCGCTGGTGGCGCAGGTGCCGCCGGGTGGGCTTGCGACGGCGCTCGAGCGGATCCTCGGGCGCGCGTCCGCCGCGGTCGCGGCGGCCGATCGGGCGCAGGCGAAGCGCCGCCGCGCGCGCGCCGCGCTCACGACGGCCCTGCAGGCGCTCGCCACGCTGCGCGCTCGGCTCGCCACCCGGCGTGCCGCCAGGTTGATCGGCGCGGAGGTGCGGACGCAGCTCGAGGCGGCCGTCGATCAGGCGCGCGCCGACGCGAAGAAGCTGCGGGCGACCTTCACGGCGGCAGGCAGCGGAGCTTGAGGCCGTCGGTGTCGAGCGTGCCGTCGGCCCCGTGCGCGCGCGTGCGGAAGACCACGCGGTGTCGTCCGGCGGGGACGTCCACGTCGATGCGCGGCGTGCACACCTCGCCCGGGCCCGCGGGGAAGCGTAGCGCGCCGAGCCCGGCCGCGAGCGCCGCCCGCGCCGCGCCGTCGACGCCGGTCTTGCGGATGCTCGGCGCGAGCAGCTCGACGCTCGAGACGGCGGTCGCGCCGCACGTGTAGCGCGGGTCGGCGCCGCCGAGGCACGCCCAGACGTGGAAGCGGCAGACGCCCGGCGTCGTCGAGAAGTCGCAGCTCGGATCGCCGAGCCGGCAGCTCTGCTTGAAGTCGGGACGGCCCTGGCGGTCGAGCGCGGGCGCGCCGATCGCGAGCGACCATTCGAGGTCGCACTCCCCCGCCCCGCGGCCGCCGCCGCCGATGCGGAGCGGCGGCGGCGCGAGCGTGCACTGCGCCGTGCACGGGTCGCCGGGGGTGCCGTTCTGTGCGCCGTTGTCGCACTCCTCGGTGCACTCGACGATGCCGTTGCCGCACGCCTCGACCCGGCAGCTCGCCGAGCAGCCGTCGCAGGAGCGGGTGTTGCCGTCGTCGCACTGCTCGCCGATCTCGACGCGACCGTTGCCGCAGACGGCGGGATTGTTCGCGCAGACGAGGCGGACGTGGTTGCTGCGCATGATCCTGCCGTCGAGCGCGGTCGCCGCGAGCGTGAAGCTGCGCTCGCCCGACTTCCCGCTCGCGTGCGGCACGCGCAGCGTGACCAGCGGCGAGCAGGCGTTGACGGCGAGCAGCGGCGGATTCGTCTGGAGCACGGTCGTGCCGGAAATGAGCTCGACGGGCGTCGCTTCGAGGGCGCTCACCAGCGCGGCGGCGTTCGCCGCGTCGGTCGCGTCGGCGGGGCTCACCGCGTTCGGCCGGCGCAGGTTGACCGACTGGATGCCGTAGAGCAGGCAGCTCGGGAGCCGCGAATCGGGGACGTGGAGACAGGTCCCGACCTCGAAGCTGCAGCTGCCGTTGTTGAGGCCGTCGGCGTCGCAGCTCGGGTCGCCGTCGATGCAGGTCTGCTTGCGGGCGGGGAAGCCCTTGCTCACCGCGCCGTTGGGATTGCGGATCTGCCACTCGAGGTAGCAGCCCTCGACGGGCGTCGGGCGTCCGGGCAGCGCGAGCAGCCCGCTTAACGTGACGACATGGCACGTGGCATCGCAGCTCTGCCCCGGGGCGCCGTTCTGCGGCCCGAGGTCGCACTGTTCGCCGCAGTCGACGACGCCGTTGCCGCAGCGCTCGAGGGTGCAGGTGGGCGAGCAGCCATCGCAGTCGGCGTTGTTGCCGTCGTCGCATTGCTCGCCGGGCTCGAGGAGCCCGTTGCCGCAGACGGCGAGGGTGTGACACGGCGCGAGCGCGCCGTTCACGCTCACCTGCGGCGGCGGCGTGACCGAGCCGGTCACGACCGGCGGGTGCCCCGGGTCGAGGTACTGGAGGATGTTGACGCCGCCGGAGACGACCGTGCCGGCGATGGTCATGAGGCCGCTTGCCTGGAAGAGGTTGGTCGACTGCTCGCCGGTGGTGGAGATCTGCGCCCCCGCAGCGACACTGAGCGTGCAGGCGGTCAGCGTGATCGAGCCGAAGCCGCTGTTGGCATGGAGCTTCGCGGCGGCGCCCACCTGGAGCACCTGGCCGGCGAGCTCCATCGAGCCGCCGCTGTCGGCTGCGGCGCCGTCGGCATCGAGCTCGGCCGGGAGGCTGAGCGTGCCGTTCACCGCGGTCGCCTGGATGTCGCCGCCGCCGCAGGTGCCGCCGCTCGCATCGATCTGCTGCACGCTCAGGTTGCCGGCCGCCGAGAGGAACACGTCGCCCCCGCAGCTGTCGGTGCCGATGCCGGCCGCCTTGATCGCCGCGCTCACGACGACGTCGCCGTTCGTACCCTCGATGTCCGGCGAGCCGCCGCTGCCGTCGGGGCCGGAGGCCGCGTTCACCGGGGCGAGCACGCGCGTCGAGCCGTTGGCGATCACGGTGATGTCGGCCCCGTCGCCCCCCTGGCCGGTCTGCCCGCCGCCGGGGCCGTTGAGGGGACCGTTCAGCGTGATGTCCTGCTGCGCCGTGATCAGGACGGTGCCGCCGCTGCCGCTCGTGCCGCCGCCCGGCACGTCGATCTCGCCCAGCGTGACGCTGCCCTGGCTGCTGTCGACGTCGACCTCGCCGCCGTCGAAGTCCCCGCCGGTGGCATCGAGCACGCCCGAGACGCTCACGGCGCCCACGGCCTCGAGGCAGATCATGCCGCCGGCACCCTGGCTTCCGCTGCTCGCGTCGAGCTGTCCCGTGATTCCGATCGTGCTGCCCGCGGTCACCATGATGCAGCCGCCGTCGCCGTCGGACGTGCTCGCGTGCGCGACGACGAGCCCGGCGATCGAGACCGCGCCGCCGGCGTTGAGCGTGATGTCGCCCGCGCCGGCATCGCCGGACACGTCGATCCGGCCGTTCGCGGTGCCGGAGATTTGCACCGCGATGTCGCCGCTGGTGTTGACCGTGATGTCGCCGCCGTACCCGCCGGTCGCGGAGCGGGCGAGGAGCTGACCCCCGGGCTGCACGGTGAGGCTTCCGGCGTTGATCGTGAACATGCCGCCGGGGCTCGCATCGAGGGAGGCGCCGCGGGCGATCACGAGCGCGCGCGAGCCGAAGTCGAGCGTGGCGCCCGAGGCGACCTTGAGATCCGTGCTGACGGTGCACGGGTTGGCGGTCGGCGCACACACGTCGGCGGCGGTGCTGACGATGGCGGCGCTGGCGGGACGGGGAACGAGGGCCGCAGCGGTCGCGAGCAGCAAGGCGACGGCGGTTGGTGGCATGGGGCGAGCCTCCCGGGTGCGCCCTAGCACACTCGAGCGCGTGCGCACCAGGGACGAAAGGATGGGCCGTCAGCGGCAGGGGTGTGGTTCGCACGGGCCGCCGGCTGCGGTACAGCACGCGAGCGATCGCCCGCGGGTGTCCTCGAAGGTGAGCGACCAGCCGCCGGGGGTGACCGTGAGCACGGCGAAGCCCGGGCCGCGGTCGGCGAAGAGGAGGCGGGCTGCCGGGTCCGACGGCGACCCGAAGGACTCGGTCCGCGGCCGGGCGCTGCTGCCGGAGACGAAGACGTCGTAGCCGGCGGCAGCCCGCAGATGCTGCAGGTCGTGATCGTGGCCGGCGAGCCACGCGGCGAAGTGCCCCGCCTGCTCGAGGCGTCGGACCCGGGCCTGGTAGGCCGCCGCAGCGACCTGGTCGCGATGCCGGCCCGCGGTGACCGGAGGGTGATGGCTCACGAGGAAGCACAAGCGGTGCTCGCAGCCGGCAAGCGCCGCCTGCACGAAGGCGACTTCGGCGTCGAAGGTGAAGCCGCCATAGTCGCCGAGCGCGAGCAGGTTGGAATCGAAGACCACGAACCTCGCCGGGCCGGCGTCGACCGTGTAGTGCCGCCCGGGCATCCGCCAGTGCGCGCCGTGGTGTGCGACCTCGAGGCAGGCGCGGGTGCGTGCCACCGCGGCCGCCGTGGCGCCGCAGGCGGCGGGCGACCCCACGTCGTGGTTGCCGAGCGCGAGGTAGACGGGGAGTGGGCTCCCGTCGGGGCGCGCGAGCGCGTGCAGCGGCCCTTCGAAGAGGCGCTCGAAGCGGGGGTCGTGCGGAGGGACGTAGGCCGGATCGACCGTGGCCTCGTCGGGACGAAAGGCACACGACGCGGCGCCCGGCAGCGCCGGGTCGGGGCCACAGTCGTAGAGATTGTCGCCGAGCGCGAGGGCGAGATCGGTAGGCAGTCGGCGCGCGGCGGTGCGGAGCGCGGCGGCCACGGCATCGCGCTCGGCCGTGGCCGCCCCGAAGTCGCCGAACACGAGCACGCGCGCACCAGGTGGTGCGGCGGCCGCGACGGCGGCGGCCAACGCAAGCGCGGCGCCGATCACCGACGGCCGCTCACGGCAGGCGCGCGATCGTGTAGTGCAGCGTGTACGCGCCGCCGGTGGTGACGCAGGTTTCCCCCGCGGGGCAGTCGCGATCGAGGACGCAGAGGTCGCCGGTCGTCGCCGAGCAGTGCCCGCCGCGGCCGCCGATGCTCACCGTGGCGTAGCTCGTGCTGCCCGCCCCCGCGCCGAAGTCGGGTCCGCCGTAGGTGACGTCCACCGTGCCCGGATCGTACGCCTCGGTGGCGAGGCACTGCACCCCCTTCGAGAACCCGAGCTGGACGAGGTCGGTGGCGAGGGACTGGCCGTAGATGCGGTCGATGCACTCCTGGGCGTTCCCGTCGGCGAAGAGGTGCACCTGTCCGCCGGCGGGCAGGTACTGGTCCCAGACGAGCCCTTCGGGGATCAGGTCGCCCGTGCTCACCGAGTCGAGGCCGCCGAGCTCCTGCCACTCGCCGTTCACCGCCGCCTGCAGGCGCCACGACTTGACCGGGCCCATGCCGAGGCAGCTCTCGCCCGTCGGACAGTCGGCTGCGGCGCTGCACGGGGTGCCGCTCGCCGAGCAGGTCTTCGGCACCGAGGGCGTCACCGGCTGGAGGGCGTTGTGGATCTCGAGCGCATCGAGGGTGACGCGCACGTGGGTGAGCGGTGTCGAGTTGTGGCGCCAGCCGACGAGGAGGGTGCCCGCAAAGCCCGTCGGCAGCACGCCGCGGACGCGCCGGCTCAACAGCACCTGCACGGTGACGTGCGGGTTCGGATCGTTCAGCACCTTGCGGATGCGCAGGCGGGCGTTCGTGCCCCCACCCGGCGCGGGAAGGAGGGTTACCCGGCGGCCGACGGCGCGTGCGCCCGCCGGGCGCGGCGGCAGCGGCACGTCGAAGACGAAGTCCTCGGCGTTGAGCGGGGCGACGGACTGGGCAAGCGGGAAGCACTGCACGGAGAGCAGCGCCGCGTCCGGATCGCGATGGGTGAGGATGCAGTGATCGCCGGCGCCGCCGCCGAAGGCGCTCGCGAAGACGTCGACGCGCGTCACCGGCACGGCGGGAGCGCCCGGCCGGCGCGCGAGCACGCCGCCGCGGCCCTGCCGGATCGTCGCGTGCGCCTGCGGCGGGTGCAGTTCGGCCGAATAGCCGAAGTGCTGGCCGACACACGTCTCCATCGCCCCGCAGCTCGCGCACACCGGCGGCCGGCAGTCGCTGTCGATCACGCAGGGCACGGCGGTGCTCTGCGAGCAGGCGCCGGGCGTCGCACCCGGGTGCCCGCAGTCGAAGATCCAGCGCCCGAGGCCGACCACGCGATCGCCCACATCAGGCCAGGCGAAGGCGGGGAACGCACCCGCCTCCCACTCGAAGTGGAGCAGGCCGTCGTCGTTGCCGGTGGCCAGGCGGTCGCTGTCGGCCGGGTCGAGCAGGACGAACTCGTTCACGTCCGCGCGCACGTGAGTCGCGGGAAAGTCGCCGCTCAGGTCCCCGTGCATCCCCTGGACCACGCCGTGGACCAGCACCGGGGTGGAGGGCACGGTCGCGCCATTTACCACCGGTGCCCACTCGGGGTTGATCAGGGTGAGCATGTCGAGCAGCGCCGGCTGGATCCCCGTGGGATGGCAGCCCCCGCCGAGCCAGTAGACGGCGAGATCGCTGCTCACCGGTGCCGCGCCGCCAAGCCCGGGGACGGCAAGCAGGGCGACGACGAGGACGAACCGCAGGGGATGTCGCATGGGGCCTCCGCGAAGGCCGGGGTACCAGCAAGGCCGCAACAGCGTCAACCGGTTTTTCCCCTTGCGGGCGCGCCGTGGGCGACGATACAGTCGGGCCATCATGCGTGTCGTCATGCTCGTGCTCGTGGGCCTCTGGGCGGGTCGCGCCGCCGCGGCGACCGCGACCTCGATCGCCGCGATCACCGATGCCCCCGCGGCCTTCGCGGGCCAGAGCGTGACCGTCGTCGGCACGGTGACCGCGCAGCGCTACAGCTACGCGGGCGAGAGCCTGTACACCATCTCGGGGGACAACCGGCGGATCAGCGTGCTCAGCCGCGCGCCCGCGCCGGCGCTGGGAGACCGGATCGAGCTCGACGCCACCGTCGGCTACCGCGCGCCCGACGAGGAGTTCACCTGGCCGCCGCTCCTCGAGGAGACGGCGCGCCGACCGGCGCCGTAGCGGCGTCTGCGCACGCGCGCGGACCCACTCGCCGAGTACCGACGCCGCCGGCGCTTCGGTGTCACACCCGAGCCGGCCGGCGGGCGAGTCCCGCGCGGGCGGCGACGCGCGCTCCGCTTCGTCGTCCAGAAGCACCAGGCACGCCGCCTCCACTACGACTTCCGCCTCGAGTGGGACGGCGTGCTGCGCTCGTGGGCGCTGCCGAAGGGACCGTCGCTCGATCCGACGGTCAAGCGGCTCGCCGTGCCGACCGAGGATCATCCGCTTGCCTACGCGGACTTCGAAGGGGTGATTCCCGCGGGCGAGTACGGCGCCGGGACCGTGATGATCTGGGACCGCGGAACCTGGACGCCCGAGGCAGCCGACGCCGCGGCGGCGCTCGCGGCGGGCGAGCTCAAGTTCACCCTGGCGGGCGAGAAGCTCCGCGGCGGCTGGGTGCTCGTGCGCACGCGCCGCGGCGGCTGGCTCCTCATCAAGCACCGCGACGCGGCCGCCTCGACCGAGGACGTCACCTACACACGCGCGCTCCGTCGTCTCGGGGCGCACGCTCGCCGAGATCGCGCGCGACGAGGGTGGGGACGTGCCGACGGCGGCCGCGGGCGACCCCTCCTACGAGATCCGCCGCCTGCTGGCGCGGACGCGCCGCCCGCGGCCTACTCGATCTCGCTGAGCGCCCAGGCTGCCACGTCCGCCGGCAGCTCGGGCAGGCGCGCGAGGAAGGTCTCGAGGTCCTCGCCGGCCACCTCCCCGCCCAGGTTGGCGCGGAGGACCTCGTGGAAGCGGGCCGCCGCCCGGTCGCTCAACAGCCCGAGGCGGCGCAGCGTCGGGACGACGAAGCCCTGCATGGGCCCCAGGCGGCGCGGCACGCTGCGCGAAAGCCCGGCGCCCTCGCTGCGGAGGCGGGTGAGCATCTCCACGGGGTCGATGCCCGCCTCCGCCCAGAGACGCAGCATGGCCGAGAACATCCCCTGGCCGCTCGTGTTGTCGATGAGCGCCCGCGCGGCCTCGATGGCGAAGTCCTCGAGGGCCGTGCGCTCGCCCGGGGCGAGGCAGGGCACACAGCGCGCGACGTACTGCACCCCGTAGGCGTGGTGGCGCGACTCGTCGCGTGCCACGTAGCCGAGGATGTCGCGCAAGAGCGGCTCGGCGGTGAGGTTGCGCATCTCGCGGAAGCTGTAGAGCGCGAGCCCCTCGACGACGATCTGCATGCCGACGAGCTTCTGCATCCAGTCGCCCGTGGCGAGGGTGGCATCGAGGATGCCCTTCAACGGCGGCGCGATCGGGTCGACCTCGCCGAGCTTGCCGATGTAGCGGGCGAAGACCTCGACGTGGCGTGCCTCGTCCATCGTCTGGGTCGCGGCGTAGAACTTGGCGTCGATGTGTGGGACGGCGTTGACGAGCTGGGCGGCCACCATGAGCGCCCCCTGCTCACCGTGGAGGAAGTTGCTCAAGCGGAAGATCGCCGTGCGCCGGGTAAGCGTGCGGCGGAGGCCCTCGCCGAGCGAGCGCCAGAACGCCGTGCGCTCGATGGGAAGCCCGAGGCCGAGCGGCGTGGCGCCGAGCTTCTCCTCGTCGATGGGCCGCTCCCAGTCGAGGTCGCGCGCCGCCACCCACTGCGCTTCGGCGGCCTTCACGTAGAGCCGGCGCAGCTCCTCCACCTCGGGCGCGTAGCTCCACTGGTAGACGACCCGCATGGCGGTCGCGAGGTCGGGCTCCTGGGTGGGCGTGCGCAGCGCAAACGGCGTCATCCAGAAACTGGGCTTACCGGGGGCGTCCGGACGTTGCAACGTCCGGCACCTAAGCCCGTGTTCCGGCACGCATTCCACGACGCGCGGGGGCCTTCCAGCGAACCGGCTATTCTTCTAGCGGCGCTAAGTCGTCTTGACAGGAGCCGCGAAGCACGGTTAAGTCAGCCGCGGTTCTCGACCGGGCAGACGATGTTCACGACCCCGGCCGCGGGCTCGCGGGGGGCCCGGAGGTGGGGTGAAACGCAAACGCATATAGGAGATCCTGGGCAGGTCGGCTCGAGGCGATGGAGCCGCTTCCCAGCATCCTCCCGGATTCGCCCCAGGCATCTCCTGACAATGCGCGATCGACCTGCTTCCGGGGGTGAGGTGTATTCAGCGGCGACGCTGCAATGCGTCCCGAGGAGGTATTGCATATCTGCAAGCATTGGGGCGGTACGCTGACCGGAATCTCCGGAACATGCGGGCATGCGGATTGCTCACCCCCGAGGGCATCTTCGAACAGGGGGTGTGGACCACATAGCATGTGCCAGGACCAGGGGAAGGAACATCTCCGGGGGGACCGGCTGCTGCCGCCGCTTGCCGTCGCACTCCTCGGCGTGCTGGCCGCCTGCAGCCCGCGTGCCAAATATCCGGCGCCTGGGCAGCAGATGCTGGCGCAGCAGGCAGTGGCGCCCTATCGCATCCGTGTCGGCGACACCCTCGGCATCCGCTTCTACAAGACCCCGGAGCTGAACGTCGACGTTCCCGTCCGCAGCGACGGCAAGATCTCGCTCTCGCCGGTGGGTGACGTCCAGGCCGCCGGCCTCGCTCCGGAAGACCTCGGCAAGGTCCTCTCACAGCTCTACTCGACGGAGCTCGAGAACCCGCGCGTGACGGTGGTCGTCCAATCGTTCGGTGGCACCGTCTATGTCGCGGGGGAGGTGAGCAAGCCCGCCGCCGAGCCGTTTACGACGGGGCTCACGGCCCTGCAGGCCGTCGAGGCGGCCGGCGGCTTTACCGTGACGGCGAAGCTCGACAACGTGATTCTCATCCGCCGCGAGCCCGCGGGGTACAAGGGCTACAAGCTCGCCCTCGACGACGTCTTGAGCGGCAAGAACGTCGCCGCCGACGTGCAGCTCGAGCCCGGCGACGTCATCTACGTGCCGCGCAAGGTCGTGGCCGACGTCGACACCTTCGTCGACCAGTATCTCCGTCAGATGCTGCCCTTCTACCCAGCGATCCCGGTCTTCTGATCGTCATGGACCCGATCGCATCCTCGCAACCGACCGACGAGCAGAACCTGGCTGCCGTGGCCCAGGAGCTGCTCGTCGTCCTGCTCCGCCGCCGCTGGACGGTGCTCGGCGTCTACGCGGTGGTCCTGGCGACGGCCGTGGGCGGCATCTTCGTCCTGCCGCCGCAATATCGCGCCGCCGCCAAGATCCTCCTCACGAGCGACCGAGCGCAGGTGTCGACCTCGCCCGACCGGCCGACCGAGCTCGTGCGCACGTCGGCGGTGGGCGACGCCGAGGTGACCTCGCAGACGGAGATCCTCCAGAGCCGCGAGCTGGTCGAGAGCGTGCTCAAGGAGATGATGCCACCCGGGGAGGCCGCGGCGAGCACCGAGGGCCACGGCATCGCCCGCACGGCGCTCTGGGTGGTGGGGACGCCGTTTCGCCTGCTGCGGGCGGCCTACCGTCGCTTGCACGATCTCGAGGCGGTCGAGCCGAGCAGCCCGCTCTACTGGGAGACGACCGAAGTCCTCGAGCACCTGTCGGCGGCGCGCGTACGCGATTCGAACCTGATCGAGGTCGCGATGGTGAGCCCCGATCCCGTCTGGGCGCGCGAGTTCGTCGACCGGCTCACGAAGGCCTACGTCGAGCGTCATGCGCAGCTCCAGCAGGTCCAGGAGGCCGAGGACTTCTTCACGCAGCAGAGCCGGCTGCTGCAGCAAAAGCTCACCCAGTCGGAGGCGGCGCTTCGCCAGGCTCGGGAACGGGCGGGCGCGCTTGCCGGCCAGCAGTCGGAGATCCACGACCGCCTGAACGAGTTCAGCGCCGAGCTGGCGCGCACCAAGATCGCGCGCGCCGAGCAGGAGCAGCGGGTGCAGTTCCTCGAGGGATTGCAGGCGAACGCGGGCAAGAAGGGGCGGATCGCCACGCCGCAGCTTCTCGAGCTCGAAGCCAAGCGGGCCGAGCTGCTCGGCCGGTACCGGCCGGACAGCGAACGCGTGCGGGAGATCGACGACCAGATCCAGCGCCTGCGCACGGCGATCGCGTCGTACGACACGATCACCGGCGCCGGGGCAGGGGACACCACGGGCGGCGGCGATCTCGTCGCAGCGCGGGCCCAGCTCGCCGCGCTCAAGGGCAAGGAGGAGGCCCTCCAGAAGCAGCAGGACGAGTACCGCAAGCAGGCCGAGATGCTCGATGCACAGAGCTTCGACGTCGCACGGCTCGAGCGGCAGGTGAAGCTCGACGAGGAGGCGTATCTCTCCTACGTGCGGACGGCGGAGCAGTCCCGGCTCACGAACGCGCTCGAGCAGAGCAAGATCCTCCAGCTCACGGTCGTCGAGCCGGCGACCGTGCCGATGGAGCCCGTGAGCCCGAAGAAAGGCCGGATCATGGTCTTTGCGCTGGTGGGTGGGCTCGCGGTGAGCATCGGCGCGGCGTTCGCGCGCGACCGGATGGACGCGACCCTCAAGACCGCGACCGACGTGCGCCGCTACGGCCGCCTCGAGGTGCTGGCCGCGCTGCCGGACCGCACCTGAGGGGCCGCGCATGTACGCTGCGTACTTCCACCTGGCCGAGGAGCCGTTCAGCCTCACCCCCGACCCGGCCTACCTCTACCTGAGCCCCGAGCACCGCGAGGCGCTGGCCGCGATCCAGTACGGCCTCGTGGCGGGCCGCGGGTTCTGCACGCTCATCGGCGAGGTTGGGACGGGGAAGACGACGCTCCTCTACAGCCTGCTCAGCCAGCTCGGGTCGGAGGTCGAGACCGCCTACATCGCGTACACGACGCAGAGCGTGGAGGACCTGCTCGCCGCGGCGCTGCGGGACCTGCACGTCGCGGTCGCGGGCCGCGACAAGGGCGCGCTGCTCGAGGCGCTCAACGCCCACCTCGTGCGCCGCGCCGACGAGGGGCGCACGGTGGCGCTCATCATCGACGAGGCGCAGGACCTGGCCGACGCGGCGTTCGAAGAGCTGCGGCTCCTCTCGAACTTCGAGAGCTACACGCGCAAGCTCCTGCAGATCGTGCTCGTGGGGCAGCCCGAGCTGCAGGATCGGCTCCGCCAGCCGAAGCTCCGCCAGCTCCGCGAGCGCGTGGGCGTGCGGGCGGTCATCAACCCGCTCTCGAACGAGGAGATGGAGCGCTACATCGCGCACCGGCTCGGGCGTGCCGGGGGCTCGACCGAGCGTCTCTTCGACCCCTGGGCGCTCAAGCTGATCGTGCGCCGCGCCGCGGGCATCCCGCGCCGCGCCAACATCCTCTGCCACAACGCGTTGCTGTTCGCCTACGGTCGGGGGCTCCCGCGGGTGACTGCCCGCATCGCACGCGAGGCGATCGCGGAGATGGACGAGCGGCGTCCCGGGCTGATCGCACGCGGGGCGCTGCGGCGCTCGGCCGGGGCCGGACGGCGCTGGCGCTGGGCGATCGCCGCCGGCGTCGTGGCGACCATCGGAGCGATCGCGGCGGCCTACCAGCTCGGCCGGATCGATCCCCCCGCGCCGCCGCCTCCTCCCGCACCTGCTGCCCCGAGCCCCGCCCCCGTCCCGCCGGCAGCCGCCCCCGAGCCGGGCCCCGCCCCCGAGCCTTCGCCCGCTCCACCGGAGGCCGAGCCGCCCCACGCGGCCGCGGACAGCGCCCCCGCCGTGGCCGACGCTGCCGCGCCCGCCGCAGCGGAGAGCGTGCCCGCGCCGCCTCCCGAGGAGCCCCAGGCCCTCGAGGTCACTGTGCCACGTGGGACGACGCTGACCCGGCTCGTGCGCCAGGTCTACGGCGAGCGCCTGCCGCCAAGTCGCGAACAGGCCGTGTTCGCCGCGGTCCGTCGCCTCAATCCCAAGCTCAAGAGCATCGATCTCATCCTGGCGGGCGATTTGCTTCGCCTGCCTGCGCCGACACCCCCATGAGCGCCTACTTCGAATCGCTCAACCGACGTGAAGGGGCCGCCGCCCCCGCCCCCGAAGCCGCCCCGCGCCCGGTGCGCATGCGCCCGGTGCGCCGCCCGGTCCCCGGCGAGATGCCGGCGGAGTACCGCGGGCTGCGCGAGAAGCTGCTCGTCGCGGGTGGGGGCAAGCCCCTCAAGACGCTCGTCTTCGCCGGCTGCGAGGGGGGCGAGGGCAGCTCGGAGGTGGTGCGCGACTTCGCGGGAGCGCTCGCCAGCTCGGGGCTGAACGTGCTCCTCGTCGACAGCGAAGGGCCTGCGGAGGCTGGCGAGCATGCCCCGGACCTCGAGGAGGCCGTCAGCCGCCGTCGCTCGCTGTCGGCAAGCAGCTGGGGGAAGGGCAAGCTCACGGTGGTCCAGAGCCCCGCTGCACGGGCCGACAAGGAGCGGCTGTTTGGATCCCCCGAATTCGCCTCCTGGCTTGACGTGCAGCACGGCACGTATGATTACGTCTTGCTCGACGCCCCGCCGCTCTTGCAATCAGCGGATGCCACGCTGATGGGCCGGCTGTGCGATGGCGTCGTGATCATGGTGCAGGCGGAGGTCACCCCGCGCCAGGCACTGGCCGAGGCCCGCGAGCAGCTCGAGCGGGCCGGGGTGAACGTGGTCGGGGTGGTGCTCAACGGGGTCCGCAATCCGGTTCCGAAGCTGCTGCGTCCGTACCTGAACGTCGACTGAGCACGAGCCTGGGCATGCCAGGTGCACACGAAGGAGGGAATCTGCTGCGGCGCGGCCGCGAGCCGCGTCCGTCGGGCGGAGCTATGACGATGACGACCGAAGCGGCAGTCTGGCGGGTGGTGCAGACGCACCGCCACAAGGAGCGCGCCGTCGAGGCGCGGCTCGCGCGCCAGGGCGTGTCGACCTACCTGCCGCTGCTGCTCCAGTGGCCGCGGCCGGCAGTCGGTTCCCCGGTGGGGCCGATGTTCCCCGGCTATCTCTTCGCGCAGGTGCGCGAGCGGGACTTCCTGCGCGTCGGGTGGACGCCCGGCGTGCGGGGCTTCGTCACGTTCGGCGGCGTGCCGGCCGAGCTCGACCCCGCGGCGGTGGCCTTCCTGCGCGCGCGCGCGGGGGCCGACGGCGTGATCCGCATCGCCACGCTGCCCGAGCGGACCGAGGTCGTCATCGACGACGGGCCGCTCCGCGGGCTCGTCGGGCTGGTCGAACGACGGCTCACCGCCCGCCAGCGCGTGCTCGTGCTCCTCGACCTCCTCCAGCGGCGCACGCGCGTCGAGCTGCCCGAGCAGTGGGTGCGGAGGGCGTGAGCCGCCGATGACGAGCCCCCGCCGCACCGCGCTGCTCGCCGCCCTCAAGCTCGCCGACCTGGGGATGGTCGTCGCCGCCTTCGTGGTGGCGCTGTGCAGCGAAATCCCCGGCGCGCAGAGCTACTCCGAAGTCCTCGCCATGCGTATCGAGGTGCGCAACGTCCTCTTCATGGCCGCCTACCTGGGCTACTGGCACCTCGTGCTGCTCGGCTTCGGCCTCTACCGCTCGCACCGCCTCGCGCCGATTTCCCGCGAGTGGCGCGACCTCCTCTCCGCCGTGCTGCTCGCCGCCACGCCCCTCTTCGTGCTGTCGCGCTTCTTCCGCTTCGAGTACGCCGACGCACGCTTCTTCGTGAACTTCAGCCTGTTCGCGTTCCTCGGGCTTGCCACCGAACGGCGCCTCTTCCGGGTCTTCGCCCGCACGATGCGGCGGCACGGGCGCAACTTGCGCAACGCGATCGTGGTCGGTCTCGACGAGGAGGCGCTCGAGATGGCGTCCCGGCTCGCGCGCCGCGCCGACCTGGGCTACCGCATCGTCGAGGTGCTCGAGACGACGTCCGCCGCGGAGCCGACGCGGCTGCTCGAGCGGCTGGCCACGGTGGTGGCGCGCAACCCGATCGACGAGGTGTTCGTCGCCGCTCCACTCGACGCCGGTCAGCCGCTCATCCGGGGCGTGCTGGCGCTCTGCGAGGAGCGGGGGATCACGGTGCGGCTCGTCTCGAGCATCGCCGAGCTCACGCTCGCGCGGGCGCAGGTCGACGAGATCGACGGGCGCCCGGTCATCACGGTCTTCACGGGCCCGCCGGACTCGCCGCTGCTCGCGGTAAAGCGCCTGATCGACATCACCGTCTCGCTCGCCGCCCTCATCCTGCTTGCGCCCCTCTTCGCGCTCGTCGCGCTCGCCATCCGCCTCGACTCCCCGGGGCCGGTGTTCTTCGTGCAGCGGCGCGTCGGCCTCGGCGGGCGGCAGTTCAACTTCTACAAGTTCCGCACGATGGTGAAGGACGCCGAGCGCCTGCAGCCCGCCCTCGAGCACCTGAACGAGGCCGACGGCCCGGTCTTCAAGATCCGCGACGATCCGCGCGTCACGCGCGTCGGGCGATGGGTGCGCCGCGCGAGCCTCGACGAGCTGCCGCAGCTCATCAACGTGCTCAAGGGCGACATGAGCCTCGTCGGCCCCCGCCCGCTTCCGCTGCGCGACGTGGCGCGCATGGACGTGCCCGCCCATCGCCGCCGCTTCAGCGTGAAGCCGGGCATCACCTGCCTCTGGCAGATCCAGGGCCGGGAGCCGCGGTTCGAGGACTGGATCCGCACCGACATGGCGTACATCGACAACTGGTCGCTCGGCCTGGACTTCAAGATCCTCGCCCGCACGATTCCCGCCGTGCTGAGCGGCCGCGGGGCCTACTAGCGTGGACGCTCCGGTCACGGTCGTCGTGCCCTGCTGCAACGAGGCGGCCGGGCTGCCCTCGCTCCTCGGCCGGCTCGAGGCGCTGCACCGCGACGGCGGACGCGACTGGCAGGTGCTGTTCGTCGACGACGGCAGCAGCGACCGGACCTTCGCCGAGCTCTTGCGTGCGGCGCGGCAGATGCGCTGGGTGCGGGTGCTCCGGCACCCGACGAACCTCGGGCTCGGCGCCGCCCTGCGCACCGGCTTTGCGCACGCGCCCTCGCCGGTCGTGTGCACGATCGACAGCGACTGCACCTACGCGCCCGAGCGGCTGCCCGAGCTGGTGGGGCTCATCCACAGCGGGGCGGACATCGCCACGGCGTCGGCCTGGCATCCCGAGAGCGGTGCGGCCGAGGGCGGGCGCGTGCGCCTCGCGCTCAGCCGGTCGGTGTCGGGCATCTACAAGATGCTGATCGGCCAGGATGTGCACACGTTCACCTGCCTCTTCCGCGCCTATCGCCGCGACGTGCTCGACCGCATTCGCTTCATGTCGAACGGCTTCGCGGCGGTGGCGGAGATCATGCTGCGCGGCATGCTCGCCGGCTGCCGCGTCGGCGAGCTGCCGATGCGCCTCGAGAAGCGCCGCTTCGGCCGCTCGAAGCTCAAGATCGGCGACGCGGTGGTGGCGCACGCGGGGCTGCTCACGCTCACGGCGTCGCTCGTGCTCGCCAACCGCACGAAGCGGCTGCTGCCCGGCCGCGAGGAGCTGCAGCCGCCGGCGGGATGACATCGCAGACGGGGGACGACATGCGCGTAGGAATCATCGGGCTCGGGCGGGCTGGAAAGGTGCACCTCGACGCGTGGCGGGCGGTGCCGCAGGTCGAGGTCGCGGCGGTGTGCGATCCGGTGCCGGCGGTGCGCCGCTGGGCGCGGGAGCGCGGGATCGCGGCCTACGCGGATCCGGCCGAGATGTTCGAGCGGGCGGCGCTCGATGCGGTGAGCATCTGCAGCCCGCCTGCCTTCCACGCCCCGATCGCGCTCGCCTGCTTCCAGCGCGGCCTCGACGTGCTCTGCGAGAAGCCGCTGGCAATCAACGGGCGCGCGGCGCTGCGCATGGCGCAGGCGGCGACGCGGCGCGGGCGGGTGCTCCTGCTCGCGACCAAGTTCCGGCACGTGCCCGACCTCGCCGCGGCCCGCGACCTCGTCGCCGCGGGAGCCATCGGCGAACCGGTCGCCTTCGAGATCGACTTCTCGAGCATGGTCGACATGCGCGGCCGCTGGAACGCCAGGCGGGCGCTCGCCGGCGGCGGCGTGATCATCGACAACGGCTGCCACGCCTTCGACATCGTGAGCTACCTCTTCGGCACGGTGACGCGCGTACACGCGACCCGCCTCAAGCCCGTCCAGGACATCCCGGTGGAGGACTCGGCGACGATCCTCGTCGGGGCGGGCCGGGGGCTCGTCGGCCGCATCGATCTCAGTTGGAGCCTGCAGACGGGCCGGGAGACGTACGTGACGATCTACGGCGCGCGCGGCACGATCGAGGTGGGCTGGCGCGGCTCGCGGCTCAAGGTGGCGGGCGAGCCGGTGCGCGAGATCGGCCCTGGCTACGACAAGCACGAGGCGCATCGGCGGATGATGGAGGCGTTCGTCCGTGTGGTCGCGGGCCGCGCGCGACCGTGGATCAGCCCGGGCGAGGGGCTGCGCACGGTGGCGGCGGTCGAGGCGGCGTACCACTCGCTGCGCTCGGGAAGCTGGGTGCCGGTCGACACGATGGGACTCTGCGACGCGCGCCCGCGGGCCGTACGCCGCGCCCGTGCATGACCGCGCGCATCCATCCGACCGCCATCGTCGAACCGGGGGTCGAGATCGGCCCCGGGACGGCGGTCTGGGATCACGTGCACCTGCGCGGCCCGAGCCGGATCGGCCGCGACTGCATCATCGGCGAGAAGACCTACGTGGCCTACGGCGTCACGATCGGCGACTGCGTGAAGATCAACGCACAGGTCTACGTCTGCACGGGGATCACGATCGAAGATCGCGTCATGATCGCCGCCGGCGTAGTGTTCACCAACGACCGCTATCCGCGCGCCTTCGTGCCCGGCCGCGACGGGCTCGCTCCCTCGGGCGTCACCGAGGACACGCTCGAAGCCGTGGTGCGCACCGGCGCCACCATCGGCGCCCGTGCGGTGATCGGCCCCGGGGTGGAGATCGGCCGCTACGCGATGGTCGGCATGGGGGCGGTGGTCGTCCGCGACGTGCCGCCGCACGGGCTCGTCGTCGGCAACCCGGCGCGGCTGTGCGGCTGGGTATGTGTCTGCGGGCTCCCGCTCGAGGACGACGCCGGGCGGCTGCGCTGCGGACGCTGCGGACAGCGCTTCACCCGCGAGCTCGAACCGCTGTGATCGAGGTCGTCGGCACGGCCGACCGGCGCGTCTTCGGCATCGAGACGGCGCTCGGGATCGCCGGGCTCCCGCATCGACGGGTCGCGGCGGCGAGCGCGCACGCGCGTGCGGTCGTGCTCGCCGTCGATGGCGCCGAGGCGGCGGGTCCGGCGGGCCCGGCCACGGTGCGGCTCGGGCTTCCCGCGGGGCCGGTTGCCACCGGGCCCGTGACGCTCGACTTGGATGCGCCCGCCTGGCCGGCCGTGGTGCAGGCGATCGCCAGGCGCTTCGGCGTGCGCGCGCTCGCGCTGCCGCGGGCGACCTACGCGACCGGCGCCGTGCCGGCCGGCGCGGTGCTCGCCGTGCTGCGCGATGCCGAGGGCCGCGAGCGCCCGGCGATCGTCGAGAGCGACGGAGGTCCGCGCGCGCTCGTCGACCTCGGCGCAGCGCTCGCCGACCTCCTCGACGAGCGCTATCTCCCCGATTCCGCCACGCCGCGCACGCTGCCCCGGCCGCTCCTCGCGCTCTACTACCGGGCGCCCGAGGCGTGGCGGCGGGCGCTGCAGCGGCGAACCTACGCGCGCCTCGCGCGGCGGCTCGGGCCGACGGCGAGCACGTACCCCGTCGATGCGAGCGGCTGGCTCGCCGCGGAGCTCATCGTGGCCCTCGTGCGCCGCGCGGTGGGTGGTCTCGTGCGCCTGGCGCCGTGGCCGGCGCCGTACACGGCGGCGGCAGTGCTCACGCACGACGTCGAGCCGTCGCGGTTCGCCTACGGTGCGGGCCTCGCGACGCTCCTCGCGACGATTGCCCGCACCGGACACCCGGCGACGCTCGGCCTCGTGGCCGGCCCGGCGGCGCGGCGGCTCGGCGCGCGGCTCAGCGCGGCGCTCGATGCGCACGAGGTGCTCTGTCACGGCCTCGAGCATCGCGGCGAGGCGGCTTGCGCGACGCTCGGGCATGCACGTGCCCTGCTCGAGCAGACCCTCGGCCGGCGGGTGCGCGGCTTTCGCAGCCCGCGGCTCGACCGCTCGGCGGCGCTGCTTGCGGCGCTCGACGCGAGCGGCTTCGATCACGACTCATCCTTCCCGGACGTCGACCGCGAGAACCTCGCGCGCTTCGGCGGCGGCGTGCGCCTGAATATCCCCTACCGGCCGCCGGTCACCGACGGCGGCGACGTGCGGCCGAGCCGCTGCCTCGAGCTGCCGGTGAGCGCTCCGGACTGCATCCAGCCGCTCTTTGCGGGCGACGATGCGACGGGGCTGCGGGAGGCAGTGCGCCGGAAGATCGCGTTCGTGCGTGCCACGGGCGGCCTCTACACGGGCATCGTGCACGCGGGCGTGTTCGGGCCAGCCGACGCCGCGCGGCGCGCCGCGCACCTCGAGTTCGTCGCCGGCGAGCTCGACCACCCCGACCTCTGGCGGACCACACCGGCGGCGGTGGCCGACTGGTGGACGGCGCGCGAGCGGCTCGTGGTGCGCGCGGGCGCCGGGTGGGTGGAGGTCGCCAACGAGGGCGAGCGCGCGGTCGAGGGCGTGCAGGTCATCGTCGAGCACGCCGAGGGCGCCACGACGCACGCCGTGCCGCGGATCGAGGCGGGCGCCACCGCGCGGATCGCGGCCGCGGGGAGGGCGGCGTGAGCCTGCGCGTCGGCATCGTCGGCGGGGGCATCGCCGGGCTCGCCGCGGCGCACTTCCTCGCCCGTGCCGGGCACCTGCCGGTGATCTTCGAGGCGAGCGCGCAGCTCGGCGGCCTCGGCACCCACTTCGAGCACGAGGGGGTCGCGCTCGACCGCTTCTACCACGTCGTGCTCGACTCCGACGCCGAGCTCTGCGCGCTCCTCGCCGATCTCGGGTGCGCGGAGCGGCTCGTGTGGCGGGAGACCGGCATGGGGTTTCTCGTCGACGGTGCGCTTTACGGGTTCAACACGCCGGCCGACCTGCTGCGCTTCCGCGCGCTCGGCGTGCTCGACCGGCTGCGCACGGGGCTCGGCGCGCTCTACATCACCCGGGGCAAGCGCCGCGCGCTCGACCTCGACGAGGTGCCCGCCGCGGACTGGCTCGCGCGGCTGTTCGGCCCGCGGGTGTTCGCCCGCCTCTGGGAGCCACTGCTGCGCGCCAAGTTCGGCGAGCGACGCGGGGACGTGCCCGCCTACTGGGTGTGGAACACGCTCAACCGGGAGAAGCACGGCGGAAAGGAGGTGAAGGGCTACCCGCGCGGTGGCTACCGGGGGATCGCCGAGGCGCTGCGGGCGGCGATCGTCGCGGGCGGCGGCGAGGTGCGGCTCGCGAGCCCGGTTGCGGCGATCGACGCGGACGGAGGCGGCGTCACGCTCGCGGGGCCGCGCGGCGCGGAGCGCTTCGACGCCGCCGTCTCGACGCTGCCGCTGCCGCTGCTCGCCCGCGCGGCCCGCGGCCCGCTCGCCGCCGCGGTCCCGCTCCCCGACCTTTGCTATCAGGGCGTCGTCAACGTGGTGCTGCTGCTCCGCCGCCGCCTCTCCCCCTTCTACTGGACTGCGGTGGTGGACGAGCGATTTCCGTTCCAGGGCGTGGTCGAGACCACGCACGTGATCCCGACCGACTGGACCGGCGGGCGGCACCTCGTCTACGTGATGAACTACTGCGGCGCCGACACCGAGACCTACCGGCGGCCGGACGCGCTGCTCGAGCGCCAGGCGGTCGACGGGCTCGCCGCGCTCTACCCGGGGTTCGACCGCGGCGACGTCGAGGCGGCGTATGTCTTCCGCGCGCCGCACGTCGAGCCCGTGTGGACGGTGGGCTACCTGCGCCGCCGCCCGGCGCCGCGGGTGGCCGACACCCGCCTCTACCTCTGCACGACCGCGCAGGCCTACCCGCGCGTCACCGCGTGGAACACGAGCGTGGCGCTCGCGCGCGAGGCCGTCGACGCCCTCCTGCGCGATGCCCGTGCAGCCGCTGCCCCCGAATCGGCCGTCGCCGAAGAGCGGGCGGCCCATGGGTGAGCCCTTGGCGAGTCTCACGGCCTTCTTTCCCGCGCGCAACGAGGAGGGGAACGTTGCGGCGATGGTCGAGGCGCTGCGGTGCGTGCTGCCCGGGGTGGCCGCGCGCTGGGAGATCGTCGTGGTCGACGACGGGAGCACCGACCGCACGGGGGCGCTCGCCGACGACCTGGCCGAGCGCGACGCGCGCGTGCGCGTGGTCCATCATCCGGTGAGCCGCGGCTACGGCGGCGCGATCAAGTCGGGGCTCGCCGCCGCGCAGTACGACTGGATCTTCTACACCGACGGCGACCGCCAGTTCGATCCCGGGCAGATCACGCGGCTGATCGCCGAGCTCGGCCGCGCCGACGTCGTAATCGGCTACCGCCACCGGCGAGCCGACCGGCTCGTGCGACGGGTAAACGGCGTGGCGTGGAACGCGCTCGTGCGCCTGCTGATCGGGCTCCGCGTGCGCGACATCGACTGCGCGTTCAAGCTGCTTCCGCGCGCAGCGCTCGCGGGGCTCGTGCTCGAGGCCGAGGGCGCGATGATCTCGACCGAGCTGCTGGCGCGGCTTGCGCAGCGCGGCTGCCGCATCGTCGAGGTGCCGGTCGATCACTTTCCGCGGCGCACCGGCCGGCCGTCGGGCGGGAGCCCGCTGGTGATCGCCCGCGCCTTCGTCGAGCTGTTCCGGCTCTCGCGCCGGCTGCGCCGCCCGCTGCCCGCGCCCGAGCCACAATCGGAGACCCACCGCCATGCAGCTACCCTCTGACGCGGACCGCACGGGCCGCGACTTGGGCCGCGAGGAGCTGGCGCTCCTGCGCGAGGTGATCGAGTCGGGCACGCTCAACTGCACCAAGGGCACGCAGGTCAAGGCCTTCGAGCACGAGTTCGCCGCGCGCTACGGGGTGCCGCACGCCCGCGCCGTCACCTCGGGAACCGCAGCGATGCACACGGCGATCGCGGCGATCGACCCCGAGCCCGGCGACGAGATCATCACGACGCCCATCACCGACATGGGCGCGATCGCCCCCATCCTCTACCAGCAGGCGATCCCGATCTTCGCCGACGTCGATCCGGTGAGCCTCAACGTGACGCCGGAGGCGGTCGCCGTCCGAATCACGCCGCGCACGCGCGCGATCGTCGCCACGCACCTCTTCGGCAACCCCTGCGACGTGCTCGGCATCAAGCGCCTCGCCGACGCGCGTGGCATCCCGGTGATCGAGGACTGCGCGCAGGCCTACCTCGCGACGGTGGGGGGGCGGCTCGTCGGCACGATAGGCGCGATCGGGGCCTTCAGCCTCCAGCAGGGCAAGCACATGACGACCGGCGAGGGCGGCGTGGTGATCACTGCGGACGGCGGCTACGCCCGCTGGATGACGCTCTTTAGCGACAAGGCCTGGGGGTACGGCGATCCCCGGCCGGACCACTACTTCCTCGCGCTCAACTACCGCATGACCGACCTCCAGGGTGCGGTCGCCCGCGCGCAGCTCGGGAAGCTCGCGGGCGTGGTCGCGCGGCGGCAGCGGGCGGCCGAGCGGCTCACCGCGCTGCTCGCGGACGTGGATGGTCTCGTGCTCCCCCGGGCGCTGCCGGGCGCGACGCATGTCTACTGGAAATACCCGCTGATCGTCGATCCCGCGGCGGTGCGCGGCGGTGCCGACGCCCTCGGCGCAGCGCTCAAGGCGCGCGGCGTGTTCTGTGCCCCGCGCTACATCCAGAAGCCGGCGTTCGAGTGCCGAGTGTTCACCGAACGGAAAACGTACGGTAAGAGCCGCTGCCCATACTCGTGCCGGGAACGGGACGGCGGCGGGGCAGTGGTCTACGACGCGGCCGAGTATCCGGGCACGCGCCAGGGGCTCGAGCGCGTCGTCGTGTTGCCGTGGAGCGAGTTCTACACCGACGAGCACGTGGACTTCATCGCGGGCGCCGTGCGCGCGGCGATGGCAGAGCTCGGCGCATGAGCCGGCCCCGGCCATTCGCGGTCCTCTCCTGCGACGTCGACACGGTGGACCGCCATCTCCAGGGCTACGGCTTCGACGGCCTGCCCCCGTGCGACCGGGTCTACCGCACGGCCGTTCCGCGCGTGCTCGACCTGCTCGACGACCTCGGGGTGCGCGCGGTCTTCTTCGTGATCGCGCGCGACGCCGAGGCCGAGCGCCCGCTGTTGCGCGAGCTCGTCGCCCGCGGGCACGAGGTGGCGAGCCACTCGCTGACTCATCCCCAGCCGTTTCGCACCCTCGACGACGGCCGGCTGCGGGAAGAGACCGCGGGTGCGCGGGCGCGCCTCGAGGCCGCCGTCGAGGCCCCGGTGGTGGGGTTCCGCGCGCCGGCCTGGGACGCCGACGCCCGGGTGCTGCGGATGGTGTCTCAGGCGGGCTACCGTTACGATGCTTCCGTGTTCCCGACGCCGGTGCTCGTCGCGAGCCGGCTCGCGGCCTACCGCCGCAGCACGGGCAAGCGCTCGATCTTCGCCATGGACCTCGTGGGCCACGCCTTCGCGCCCCTGCGCCCCCACGCCTGCGGCAACGGGGCGGAGGAGCTGGTCGAGTTTCCCGTGGCCGTGACCCCGTGGCTGCGGCTGCCCGTCTATCACACCTTCGCCTACTTCGTGCCGCAGCGGCTCTTCCGCCGCGCGCTGCGCGCGCTGCTGCGCTCGGAGCTGCCGGTCTCCTACGAGTTTCACGCCGCCGACCTGCTCGACCTCGCCGGCGACGGGATCGACGCCCGCATGGCGCGGCATCCCGGGATGCGGGTCGCGCTCGAGCGCAAGCGGGCGCTCCTGCGCGAGATGCTGGCCGCGATCGCCAGCGAGCGGCGGGTGATGACCTATCGGCAGGCGCTGGAGGAGGAGCTGGCGGCGTGACGGCGCCCGAGCCGCTGCTTGCCGCGGTGGTGATTGCCCGCAACGAGGAGGCGCTCATCGCGCGCTGCCTCGAGTCGGTGTTGCGGGCGGTCGCGCCGTACGGCGCGTGCGCCGTCGTGCTGGTCGACTCGTGCTCGCGCGACCGGACGGTCGAGATCGCGCGCAGGTTCCCCATCGAGATCGTCGAGATGCGACCGGATGCGCCGCTCTCCGCGGCGCTCGGCCGGCTGGTCGGAGAACGGCGCACGGCAAGCCGCTACGTGCTGTTCGTCGACGGCGACACCGAGATCGCGCCGGGCTGGCTCCCGGCGGCGCTCGAATACCTCGAACGACACCCGGACGTCGGCGGCGTTGCCGGGAAGCTGCGCGAGATCTACTATCGCGACGGGCGTCGCATCGGGGGCAGGGAGGATCTGTTCGAGGTCGGTCCGGTCCCCGAAGAGGCGGACCAGCTCGGCGGCAACGCCGTCTACCGCCGCCGGGCGCTCGAAGCGGCAGGCTCGTTCAACCCGTACATCGTCTCCAACGAGGAGGCCGAGCTGGCGGAGCGGCTGCGGAGGGCGGGCTATCGCGTGGTCCGCCTGCCGGTCGAGCTCGGCACGCACCACACCGACGAGCGCTGGAGCCTGGAAGAGCTTCGCCGCCACGTCGGGGAAAACCTGATCCGCGGTTACGGCCAGACGCTCCGGCTCGCGCTCGGGCAGGGGCTCTTTTGGGCGCACGCGCGTCGGATGCGGCGCAATCTGCAGACGCTCGCGCTCCTGGCCGCAGGTGTCCTGGCCGCCGCGACGAGCCTCGTGCTCCGCGATTCGCGCTGGATCCTCAGCTGGGTGCTCGGCTGTCTCGCCGTTGTGCTGGCGTTCATGGTGCGCAGCCGCAGTGTCGTAAAGCCGCTGCGGCTCCTGCGGAGCTGGGTGGTCTGGTCGGGCCCGCTCGTGCTGGGGTTCCTCGAGCGGCCGAAAGATCCCCGACAGCTCGACCTCGGCGCGGTGGTCGCGCGCGTGAGCCGGGGAGGCGGGGCCGGCGCATTGCGGCAGGTCGAAGGCGGACGGTGCTGAAGGTCGGCATCACGCGCGTCGGGCGGCTCGGGCGCCCGAGGACGTGGCTCGGGAGCGAGCGTCACGCGAGCTTGCTCTTGCTCGACGATCTGGCTCGTGCCGGCGAGGACGCGGCGCAGGCGTACGACACTCTCGTCGCCCGCGTGCGTCTCCCCAACGGGACCTGGAAGCAAACGGCTGCCGGGCGGCTCGCCCGCGTCGACGCGGCGCTGCTGCGGCTGCTGCGCGCGACACGGGCGCCGGGGAGCCGTATCACCGTGCTCGACCTCGGGGCGTCGACCGGCATCACGAGCGTGGAACTGTACGACACGCTCGCCGCCCACTTCGCCGTCGAGCTCCTTGCCACGGATCTCTACCGCGATCTCGTGGCCTTCTCCTGGCCGCGGCGGCCGTGGGCCATCGTGCTCGACGTGCATGGCGGGGTGATTCAGCACGTGCTCGGGCCATTTGTCCTGCCCGGACAGATCGCGGAGTCATGGGCGTACCCGATCAATCGTGCGCTCAAGGCGTGGTCCGAGCGGTGGCTCGTACCGCGTGCCCGGCGCGTGCTCGCCCGGCTCGACGTCGAGCGGCTGCCCTACCTGGCGCCTCATGTCGAGGACAGGCTCGAGGTTCGCCGGCTTCCGTTCATGGTGAGCCGGTGTTTGCGCCTCATGCGTGCGGGCGCGCCGTTCCGCTTCGAGGCGGCGGACGTGCTCGAGCCCCTGCCGTGGCGGGCGACCTGCGTGCGGGCGATGAACATCGCCACCCGTGACAACTTCGATGACGCGCGCGTCGCGGTCGTCGTCCGCAACTGCCTGCGCGCGGTCGAGCCAGGCGGGCTGCTCGTCCTCGGGCAGTCGCACGGGCTCGACCCGGAGACGGCGCGCGCAACGATCTATCGCGTCGACGGCGGGTGGCCGGTCGCCGTCGAGCGCGTGGGCGTGGGCTACGAGATGGAGCACGTGGTGGCCGCCGCGGCGGCGATGGCGGAGGAGCCCGCACGCGAAGGGCGGGCATGTCGCGCGTGATGGCGGGCGCACGGCGAGCGGAGGCGCCGGTGCCTGCCGATCTGGGCCCGCCTGCGGTGCGCGTGCTCGGCGTGCCGTTCTGGAACCTCTCGTTTGCGGAGGCGGTGCGCGCCGTACGCGGCATGCTCGACGACGGGCGCGCGCACCAGGTCGTGCTTGCCAATGCGCAGACGCTCAACCTCGCCCACGAGCGCCCGGCGTATCGCCGCCTCCTGGCCGAGGCGAGCCTCGTGCTGCGCGACGGTGTCGGGGTCGAGCTGGCCGCACTCCTCCACGGGCGGCGGCTCGCGCACAACTTCGTTGGCACCGACTTCGTTCCTGACCTCCTGGGCGCGCTCGGCGATGTGGAGCCCCGCGTGTTCCTCTACGGCGCTGCGCCGGGGGTAGCGGTCGAGGCGGGGCGCGCGCTCGTGCGACGCCACCCCGCGGTGCGCGTGGTCGGCACCGCGGCGGGCTACGGCGATGGGACGGACGTGCTCGTCCGCATCCGCGAAAGCGCCCCCGACATCCTCCTGGTCGCGCTCGGCAACCCGCGTCAGGAGGAGTGGATTGCGGCCCACCTTGCCGAGCTGCGCCGCGGCGTCGCGATCGGGGTGGGAGCGCTCTTCGACTACCTCGCCGGGCGAGTTCCGCGCGCACCTCGCTGGATGCTCGCGCTGCGCCTGGAGTGGATGTTTCGGCTGGCGGTCGAGCCACGGCGGCTGTGGCGGCGGTACGTGGTGGGGAACCCCAAGTTCCTCTGGCGCGTGCTGCGGGAGTGGGCGCGTCGGCCCGCATGAGCGGGGTGCTCGCGACGTCCCGAGGGGGCCTGAGTGCGCTGTGGCCGGAGGCGGATCGCCGCGGATGGCTCCACGCCGAAGGACGGCCCGTGGTGATCCAGGTCGCCCGCCGCCACCGCACGCCCGCGGTGACCGAGACGGCGCGGACGCTTGCGGGCCTCCTCGCCGAGCGCAGCGCGGGCTGCCGCATCGACCCGCCGCTCGACCGGGCGTTCCGCGTCGTCGGGGTGGCGCTGCCCCGCGGTGTTGCCGTGCCGGCGTCCTGGTTCGAGCCCATCTTCCTGGTGACGGTGTGCGGTGTCGGTCCCGACGCCGTCGGCCGGCTCGCCGGGCCGCTGGCAGCGCAGGCCGAGCCGCTCGCCGCGCTCGACCCCCGCGCGCCGTTCGCGGACCTCGTCTACGAGGCGCACCGGCTCGGGGCCTCCGACCTCGTGGTCGCCTGCGGCGCGGGATGGTGTGCGCTCGGCCCGAGCGACGTCGCCCTCGAGCAGGCACTCGCGGCGGCGGCCGGCGTCGCATGGGAGGAGCTGCCGTATCTGCTGGCGATCGCGCGCCACGAGATCGTGCCCGCGCCCGCGGCGGTGACGGGCGAGCTGCCCGACCTGCGGGAATGTCTCGGGGCGGCGTGGCGAGCACGGATCGCCGCCGCTGCGGCCGCGGTGCGCGGGACGACGCGGAACCTTGCCGACGACGTCGCCGCGCTCCGCCGCAACCTCGGCCGCGTTCCCCATGCCATCCGCCGCCGGCTCCCGGCGCGCGCGCGCAGGAGGCGGGCGGCGTGAAGCGGCTCAGGTTCGGCGTCGTGGGTTGCGGCGCGATCGTCACCCTGCACCAGCTCCCGGCGCTGCGGCGCTCGCCGGAGGTCGAGGTGGTGGGGGTGGCGGACCGCGACGGCGCCTGGGCGGCGCGGGTCGCGCGGCGCTTTGGCGTGCCGGCCGCGTACGCCGATCACCGCGCGCTCCTCGGCCGCGTCGACGCCGTGCTCGTGGCGACGCCGAACGCGACGCACGCGGAGATCGCGTGCACCTTCCTCGAGCACGGCGTGCACGTGCTCTGCGAAAAGCCGCTCGCGACCACCCGCGCGGACGTCGAGCGCATGTACGCGGCGGCCGACCGCGGCGGGGCGCAGCTCGTGGCCGGGCACTGTCTGCGCTTTAGCCCGAACCTCGCGCTGCTCGCCCGCGTGGTGGCCGAGGGCTGGCTCGGCGAGGTCGAGCGCGTGACCGCCGCCATCGGCGCGCCCTACGACGCCGGGGCGCAGCGCACCGACTTCCGTCGCCAGCGCGGGCTCGCCGGGGGCGGGGTGCTCATCGACCTCGGCGTGCACGTGCTCGACCTTGCGGTGTGGTGCGCGGGCGTCCCGTTCGAGGTGACGGGCTTCGCGGCGCACGCAGCCCCGGGCTGGGAGGTCGAGAGCGACGCCGAGGTGACGCTGGCGCTCGGAGGCCGTGCGCAGGCCGAGATCGCCGCAAGCTTCACGCAGATGCTCGCCAACACGTTCACGGTGCGGGGGAGCGAGGGCTGGGCCAGGGCCTCCCTCTACGTCCCCACACAGCTCACGCTCTTTGCCGAGCGCGCGCGCGTGTGTGCGCGCGCGGGCGTGCAGGAGCTCATTCTGCCCGACGTGTCCATGTACGACGCGCAGCTCGCGCACTTCTGCCGCGTCGTCCGCGACGGCGAAGCGCCGCTTGTCGCCCGAAGCCAGGTGGTGGCGACCATCGACGCGATCGAGCGCTGCTACGCGAGGGCCGCGGCGTGAGGCGCGTGCTGGTGACCGGCGCCGACGGCTTCATCGGTGCCCGGCTCGTGGCGCGCTTGGCGGCCGCGGGTATCGGCGTGCGCGCGCTCGTGCGCCGCGGACTGCTCCGTCCGCCCGAGCCCCACATCGAGCGCGTGCGCGGCGACGTCACCGACCGGCCGTCGCTCGAGGCGGCGGCGCGCGACTGCGAGGTCGTCTTCCACTGCGCCTGGGGCGGCACGACGCTCGCGGAGGCGCGCGCGGTGAACGTCGAGGGCACGGTCAACGTCGTCGACGCTGCGGTGCGGGCCGGCGCCCGCCGGGTCGTGCACGTGAGCACCATGTCCGTGCACGGCCGGCGGCTGCCGCCAGTCCTCACCGAGGACTGCCCGCTCGTCTTCCGCGGCGACCCCTACGGCGTGAGCAAGGCCGAGGGCGAGCGGGCCGCATTCGCCCGCGGCGCGGCCGGCGGGATCGAGGTGGTGGCGCTCCGGCCGACGCTCGTCTACGGCCCGGGGGCCCCCTACTGGCTTCTCGGCTACTTCCAGCGCGTGCGCAGCGAGCAGGTGGCGTTGATCGACGGCGGGCGCGGGGTCGCGAACCTGATCTTCGTCGAGGACCTGATCGATGCACTCCTCGCCGCGGCGACCGTACCCGGCGTGGCGGGCGAGGCGTTCCTCGTCTCGGGCGCCGACCCGGTCCCGTGGCGCGAGTACCTGGGCGCGTTCGCGGCGATGTGTGGCAAGCCGCTGCCGCCGTCGGTGCCGCGCTGGCGGGCGCGGCTCGCGGTGCAGGCGCTGCGGGTCTACGGCCTGCTCACCGCGCGGCCGCGGCGGCTCGTCGGCATGGACCTCCAGCTCATGCCCATGCGCACGGTGGTGAGCATCGAGCGCGCTCGGCGCCGGCTCGGCTGGCGGCCGGCGACCAGCTTCACCGAGGGCATGCGCCGCTGCGAAGCGTGGCTGCGGGCGGAAGGCTACCTGCCGCGGCACGAGGCGGCCGAGGCGGCCGCCGCAGAGGGCCTGCGGCGGTCGGCGGCGCGATGAACGGCAGCGTGCGGCGGAACTTCGTGTTCCTGGCGGCGAGCAACATGCTCGCCCCCGTCTTCTCGATGGCGCTCGTGCTGGCGATCAGCCGGCTGCGCGGCGTGGAGGAGCTCGGGCGCTACTCGCTGCTCATGACCGTGTTCATCGTCGGGCAGACGATCGCCGGATTCGGGCTGCCGGTGATCGTGACCCGCGAGGTGGCGCAGGCCCCGCGGCGTGCGGGCACGTACTTCGTCGGGGCGAGCCTGGTCTCGCTGCTGCTGGTGCTGCCGCTGCTGCTCGTCGTCGAGCCGATGCTGCGCCGCTGGGTGACGGGCTACGAGATGGGACCGGCGCTCGTCGTGGTCCTGCTCACGCTCGTGCCCTCGTCGATCACCCAGGCCGGCGAGGCGGTGCTGCTCGCCTTCGAGCGCGCGCCCGATTTCGTCCTGATCAACCTCGCCGAGACCATCGCGCGCGCGGGCGTGGGCTGCGCGATCGTGTTCGCGGGGCACGGCGTCGTCGCGATCGCGGTGATGCTCCTCGGGTTGCGGGTGCTCGCGGCCCTGGCCTTCGTCGTCGTGCTGCGCTGGCGGGGCGTGCGGCCGCCGCTTCGGCCCGACGGCGCGGTCTGCCGCAGCCTGCTGCGCGAGGTGCCGGTGGTGGGGGCGATTCCGGTGGTCAACGCGATCTACGCGCGGGCCGACATGTTTCTCCTCTCGTCGCTCAGCACCTGGGCCGAGGTGGGGCTCTACAGCGCGGCGCTGCGGCTCGTCGACCTGGCGCGCACGATCCCGCCCGCCTACGCGCGCTCGCTCTACCCGGTGCTGGCCCGACTGCGCGGCGAGTCGGAAGCGGAGTTCGCGCGGGAAGCGCGCGCGGCGCTCCGCATCGCGCTCCTGATCGTGGGGCCGATCTGTCTCGGGCTCTTCGTGCTCGCGCACACGCTCGTCGTGCGGCTCTTCGGCCCGCAGCTCGCGCCCGCGACGACGGTGCTGCGCGTGCTGTGCTGGACGTTGATCCCGCTTGGCCTCGCGATCACCCTGGCGCAGATCCTGTTCGCGGCCGACCGGCAGGCCATCGACCTGCGCGTGAATGTCGTCGCGACTGCCGCTAGCATTGGCCTCAATGCGCTCTGCATTCCGCGGCTCGGTGCGGTGGGGGCGGCGGTGGCGATGGTCGCGACCACCGCGCTCTACGCGGGCCTCCAGTACGTCTGGGTGGCGGGGAACATCACCCGGCCGCGCGCCCTCGGTCACCTCGTGCGGCTCGGGGCGGTGCTTGCGGCGGCGAGCGTCGCGGCGCTCGTGCTCCGCCCCGCGCTGGGCGAGATCGGTGCGGCGGTGGCGGCCGGCGGCGTGTTCGCCGGGGGGCTCGTCGCCTCGGGGCTCGTGACCGTGGCGGAGCTGCGGCAGATGCGCGTGGTGGGCGCGCGGCGGGCGGAAAGAACGATATGACGATGCACATCTACGTCCTCGGCATCAACTACCGGCCCCTTGCCGGCATGGACATCGGCCACCATCCCTCGGCGGCGCTCCTGCGCGACGGGGAGATCGTGGCGATGTGCGAGGAAGAGCGGTTCGTCCGGGTGAAGGAGGCGCCGGGATTCTTCCCGGTGAACGCCGTGCAGTTCTGCCTGAAGAAGGCCGGCATCACGATTCGGGACGTGAACGCCATCGGCTGGAACTGGGACCCGGTGAAGGCGGCGGAGCGGAGCAAGCAGCAGAAGGGCGCGCTCGTGAGCGGGCTTGCGAGCGCCATGCAGTACGGGCTGCGGCACACGCCGCTGCGGGCGTTCTCGGGAGCGCTGGCGAACGGGTTTTTGCCCGAGCGGCTGATCGACGACCTGCGCTCGGAGCTGATGTACTGGTTCGGCGTGGATCGCGAGACGCCGCTCTTCTGCTTCGATCACCACCTCGCGCACGCAGCCTCGGCCTACTACGCGAGCGGCTTTTCGCAGGCGACGGTGGTCACCTGGGACTGCTGGGGCGACCACCTCTCGGGCCTGGTTGCCCGCGGGGTCAACGGCACGCTCGAGGTCGTCGAGGAGATGCCGTTTGCGCGGGCGTCGATTGGCAAGCTCAACGACTTCGTCTTCGAGTTTTTGCGCACGAGCGAGAAGGGGAACCTCATGGGGCTCGCGGGCTACGGGACGCCCCGGGGCTACCTCGACGGGCTCGTCGACGTCGAGCGCATGACCATGCGCATGGATCTCCTGGCGCAGCGGGCGCCGTTCCCCGAGGAGTTCGTGCGCCGCGCGGGGCCGCCGCGGCGCCCGGGCGATCCCCTCGAGGAGCGGCACAAGGACCTCGCGGCCGATCTCCAGCAGAAGATCGAGGCCTTCGGCATGAAGATCGTCGAGCGGGCGGTGGCCGCCACGGGCATCCGGCGGCTCTGCTTTGCCGGGGGCTGCGCGCTCAACGCCACGATGAACGGCAAGATCGGCCGCTCGGCGCTTGCCGCCGACGGGATCTTCATCCAGCCCGAGGCGGGCGATGCGGGCGGTGCGCTCGGCGCGGCGTACCTCGCGCACGCGGCGCTCGGCCGGGCGATCCCGCCCCAGCGGCTCTGCCACGCGTACTGGGGCCCGGCGTTCACGAACGAGGAGATCATCGAGCAGCTCGAGACGGTGAAGGTGCCCTACGAGGTGCTGCGCGACGCGGAGATCGCCCCGGTGGTGAGCGGCATGCTGGCCGAGCAGAAGATCGTGGGGTGGTTCCAGCTCGGCTCGGAGTGGGGGCCGCGCGCGCTCGGCGCGCGCTCGATCCTCGCCGACCCGCGCTCGACCGACATCCGCGACCGCGTGAACCTCGCGGTGAAATACCGCGACTGGTGGCGGCCGTTCGCGCCGAGCATGCTCGCGGAGGCGGCGGAGGAGTACCTCGAGGGCGCCTTCGACGCCCCGTTCATGATCGTCACCTTCCCGGTCCGCAAGGGCAAGGAAAAGGAGATCGCCGGCGTGGTGCACGCCGACGGCACGACGCGCCCGCAGATGGTGCACCGCGACGTGAATCCCCGCTACTACGACACGATCCGCGCGTTCGGCGAGCGGACGGGCGTGCCGCTCGTGCTGAACACGTCCTTCAACCTGAAGGGCGAGCCCATGGTGAACAGCCCGCGCGACGCGCTGCGCACGTTTTTCTCGAGCGGGCTCGACGCGCTCGTCCTGGGCAACGTGCTCGTCACCAAGCGCGGACGGTAGGGCATGGCGGCGAGCGTGGCACCGTCGATGGCGCGGGAGGAGACCGCGTCGCCTGCGGCAGGGGCGCGCCGGCTGCGGCTCGCCTACTTCGTCAACCTGTTCCCGAACCTCATCGAGACGATGATCTACCGGGAGGTCGGAGCGCTGCGGGCGATGGGGTGGGAGATCGTGACCTTCTCCGTGCGCCGGCCGCAGCCCGCGGAGGTCTCGCGCGAGGCGTGGCCCTTCTTCGAGGGCACGCGCTACATTCTGCCGATGCCGGTCTGGCGCATGGCGGCGCGGCACCTCGCCGCGATGGCTCGCCGGCCGCTCCGCTACTGGACGACGCTTGCGCGTTGCCTGGTCGGCCGCCACGGCCGCCTTCGCGACCGCGCCCGCAGCGCAGCCCACTTTGCGGAAGCGATCGCCGTGCTGCCCGAGGTGCGCCGCGCGCAGGTCGCACACCTCCACGCGCACTGGGCGACGGGTCCGGCGACGATCGCGATGGTGCTCTCGCGGATGCTCGATCTTCCGTTCAGCTTTACCGCGCACGCCTACGACATCTGGCGCGAGCAGCTCCTGCTCGGCGAGAAGCTCCGCGCCGCGGCCTTCACCGTCACCTGCACGGAACACAACCGCCGGCATCTCATCGACACCTACGGTGTCGCTCCCGAGCGGGTCGTCACCGTGCACCACGGGGTGGACGCCGCGGCCTTTCTCCCGGTCGAGCGGCCGCGCGAGCGCGTGCCGCGCATCGTCTCGGTGGGGAGGCTCGTCGAGCAGAAGGGATTCGACCGCCTCGTGCGGGCGTGCCGGCGGCTGGTCGACGCGGGCGTCGCGTTCACGTGCGAGATCATCGGCGACGGGCCGCTCGAAAAGCGCCTCGCCGCGCTCGTCGCGGAGCTCGGGTTGGACGGACGGGTGACGCTTGCCGGGCGGCTCTTCCAGGAGGAGGTGGTGGCGCGGTACGCGGCGGCGGACGTTTTTGCGCTGTTCTGCGTGCCGGCGAGCGATCAGGACCGTGACGGCATTCCGAACGTGCTCATCGAGGCGATGGCGAGCGAGCTGCCCGTCGTCTCGACGCGCTTCTCGGGCGTGCCCGAGCTGGTGGTGGACGGCGAGACGGGGATTCTCGTCGAGCCGAACGACGAGGCGGCGCAGGCCGAGGCGCTACGCCGGCTGCTCGCCGACGCGGCGCTGCGCCGCCGGATGGGACGCGCCGGACGCGCGCGGGTGGTCGAGGGGTTCACGACCGAGGGCTCGGCGGCGCGGCTCGCGGCGGTGTTCGCCGCGCGCGGGGGCTGAGGAAGCGGTGGGGATCGTCCGCGCAGACGAGCGGCCGGCACCGCGGATCTCGGTGATCATCCCCGCGCTCAACTCGGCGCGCACGATCGCGCGGTGCGTGCGCGCGCTCGGGGAGCAGGCGACGAGCGAGCGGTTCGAGGTGCTCGTCGTCCACTCGGGCGAGGACGACACGTGCGCCCGTGCGGAGGCGGCGCTGCCGGGCGTGCGGACGATCCAGCTTCCGCGCCGGACGCTCGCGGCCGGGGCGCGCAACGTCGGCGTCGCGGTGGCGCGCGGGGAGATCCTGGCGTTCCTCGACAGCGACGTCTACGCCGATGCGCGCTGGCTCGACACGGTGCCGCGGGCGCTGCCGCCGGGGGTCGATCTTGCCTGCGGGTCGATCGAGAACGCGAACCCACACTCGGCCGTGAGCCGGGCCGAGCAGCTCCTGATGTTCAACGAGTTCCTGCCGGAGCTGCCCGGCGGGCCGATCTGGTTCGCGCTCTCAGGCAACACGATCCTGTCGCGGGAGGCCTACGAGCGCTACGGTCCCTTCGTCGAGGTGCGCGCGGCCGAAGACGTGGTCTTCTCGCGCCGGCTGGTCGCGGCGGGCGGGCGGATCGTGTTCGTCCCCGAGTTGCGCGTCTATCACGACAACCGCCAGCGCCTCGGGCCCTTTCTCCGCAATCAGGTGACGCTCGGCCGACACACGGCGATCGCGCGCCGGCTCGTGCGCTTTGCCGACAGCGGGAGCCTGCTGCCGTTCTACCTGCTGCTGCCCGTCGCCCCGCTGGCCAAGCTCGCGAAGATCGCGCTGCGGTTCGCGCGGCGGCGGCCCGTGCTGCTCGCGCGGCTTGCGCGCGAGCTGCCGCTTGTCGCGCTCGGGCTCGCGGCGTACGGCGTGGGGCAGGTGGGGGGGGCGGTGGTCAGGCTGCCGGCGCTGCCGCCATCTCTTGCAGGCGAGAGGCGTTGCTCACGCGAGATGATGACGCCGGCTGCGGCGAACGCGAAGAGGTGACCAGGGGTTTGCACCGCGTGGCGCCTGCGGTGAGCGAGCCGGAGGTGCCTGGGAGTAGGCGGCACAGAAGTGCGTGGAAGCGCGCCTGTGTGGTTTTGCCCGGGATCGTGGCACTCGCGCTCGGCACCCTGGTCCCGGACGAGACCTATGCCAGGTACCTCTGGCCGTCGGGACATATTACGGAGGTCGGTTACCTCACGGCTCTTCGCGCGATGCTGGGTGTCGCGGGCGCTGCGTGGATGGTCTTCGGTGCTCTCGCCAGCCGGCAAAGTTTCGTCAATCTGACCCTGACGATCGTCGCGAGCGTCGTCGTGATTTTCGGTCTGGAAATCGGTCTGCGGATCAAGAACGTCCTGGCGGGGGTCGGTGGTCCGACGAAGCCCACCGGCCTTCGCGCGTCGCCCTACCCGGGGCTCATCTACGAAAACACGCCGAACTTCCACGAGTTCGGCGAGCAGAAGTTCAACTCGCTGGGGCTGCGGGACGATGAGCGGCCGCTCGACCCGACCCGGCCAAAGATCGTCGTCGTCGGGGACTCGATCGAGGCCTGGCGACCGCTGCCCGCCGCAACGCTCTATCCTCGCGTATTGGAGGCCCTGCTCGCCCGCCAATACCCCGGGGAGAACTATCAGGTCGTCAATCTCGGGGTGACCGGGTACAGCATCCACCAGAAGGTGCTGATGCTTCGGTATCGGGGGCTACCGCTCCACCCGAGGCTGATCGTCGTGGGCTACTGCCTGAACGATCCGTTCCCGGCCTGGGAGCTCGTTCGCTACTTTAGCGATGGGGAGGGGCCGAAAGGGCCGGTGATCCACAGCGAGCTGCTGTCCCTCGTCAACGAGCGCCTGCGAGCGCTTCTGCACAGCTATGGCATGGACTTCTACCAGGCAGGACACAGAAGGGGCTCCGACAGTTGGGTCGGGGTCAAGCACGACCTGCGTGCCCTCGGCGAGATCGAACGAGCGGAGCACGTACCCGTGGTGCTGATCATTTTCCCGCTGATGGAAGACACGCGCGTCGCCTACCCGTGGCTCGACATTCATCGCCGGATCGCCGCCGCGGCCCGGGAGCAGGGACTGCAAGTGATCGACTTGCTGCCAGCATATCGAGCCGCGGGCTTTGCGAACGTGCGCACGGATTCTGTACATCCGAATGCTTTGGGGCACGGACTCGCTGCCGAGGCGCTGTTTCAGCTTCTGACTCGCGCCAACCTTCTCAAGCATTAGTAGGTCGCGATGGCTATCCGTCGGTTCCACACACTCGCACTTCAGACCCTGGGATGATTGACCTAAGGCGGATTCCCCTTGCGAGCGAGACATGGTGCCCGGAGACACGGAACACATTTTCCGGTCGTGCGCCATGGCATCTGACGCGCAAGCAGGTGTCCTATATTCCCGCCGGTCGGCCCGGTGAATGGGCGCTGGATCTTGGGTGCGGCAGAGGCATCCATCGGGGATTGCTCGAAGCGCTTGGCTATCGGGTTCGATCGATGGACTATTCAGGGGAAGCGGCGGATGACCGCGGCGACGCGCACGCGCTTCCCTATCGGGATGGGGTCTTCCGTCTTGTTCTGTCAATCGCGGTGTTGGAGCACCTGGCGGAGCCGGTCGTGGCGCTGCGCGAGGTGCATCGCGTCTTGAAAAGCGACGGTGTGCTCGTCGGGACCGTAGCGTTCCTTGAACCCTTTCACGACGAATCGTACTTTCACATGACACCGCTTGGATTGGCGAAGGTTATAACTGAGAGTGGATTGAAGCTGGAGACCGTATTCCCCATTCGAGGCTGGTCCGGGCCACGCGCGCAGCTCGAGATGGGACTCGGAACGCGAGTGCCGCGGTGGGTAACCCGTCTGCTCTCGGCCCCAGCGAACGCCTTATTTGCCCTACACGACGCCATCAGCGGGAAACGCGGGGAGGCGAGAATTTGGAGCGAGGCGAGTCGGGCCGGGGCGTTTTTCTTCGTGGCGTGGCGGCGGTAAACCGCAGCGCACGTGATTGTGTCTTGCTCTCGGTTACTGACCAAGCGGCTGGACGCCGATCAGGACGGGAGGGGCGACGCCAGTGCCGCCGGACTCGATTGCGCCCTGGTCGGGAGCCTTGCCGTTCCATGGTCGTCCGACCATTGCACCGTCACTCCATGAGCAGGGTGGACCGTCGAAGGTGATGGTGGTGGCCGTCATGCTGACGACGTGACGGACGCCGCAGGGGCCCTGAATCTGGACTTCGGTGTCGGCCGGAAGAGGCGCAAGGTAGCTTCCGCTTTGGGCGATCAGGTAATTACGGGGATCGCCTGAGTCGCCGAGATTGGCGCGAACGGAGATCGTGTTGCCACTGCCCCCGCCATTGGCCAAAAGGGGCGTGGTGCCCGCATCGATGGCGCTGCTTGGGCCGGCACAACCGCTGACGGGCGTGTTGACTCCCGTACACAAGCGCCAGTCGTTGCCGAGCCATGACGACGTTGAGGTTGCGACGAGGTTCGGCGAACACGACGCTCGGGTCGTGCGGTTGCTCGGTCCGATCCATCTGGGGGGACTGAAATACGTTCCGGCGCCTGGCCAGCCGCTGGGGGCGGCGGAGCCCAAAGGCTCAGAGTCACCGATGGCTGACCTGAAGCACGAGTAGTACACGGCGGGTGTGTATGTGCCCTGGGGCTCGCACCCGTTTGAGTTCTGCGGCGTCCCGGAAAACGCGGCGTTACCCGGTGCCTTGACGTCGACGGCATTGGCGATCAGGACACCCGCACCCGTAGTGTCGAGGTTGTAAGAGCCAAGGGCGTCAAGACCTGAGGCCCAAGCATTGAAGGTTGTCGCGTTCCATATTTCGATCACGGCACCACCATAGGCGGAGAATCCAGGGCCACGATTACCCCATACGCGCGCGCCCTGCACATAGTTGCGCGCATAATATTGTGAAGGACTGGAGCAAGTTCCGTACGCCCTGCCCGCTAGGGCAGCGCCGCACGTGTTTCCGTAGGTTCCAAGGCAGCAGGGGCGGCCAGGGCATAGACCTGCCGGCGTTTCAAAGTCGTTGCCGCTGACATCCCAACCGGCGCCTGCACACCAATGCCCATTGGTGTTGCAGGGATTGATGGGCCCATTGCCATGGTTGTAGGATACGATATCGCGAAAGCGCCACACGTAGTCTCCGCCCATATTCGTATCGTTGATCACCCCAGTATTGAACCCGCGTTCACCGCCGTTGTACGAAATACAGCGAACGCACCAGAGCGAGTATGCCCCCACAGAGAAAAAAACATCTTCGGCCCCGTTGCCGGCGGTGCATGTGGGGTTCGCAGTCGAACCGCAGCCCGCATCGTGACCGACCACATCGACGAATGCGGCTTGGCTGACGTGGTGATCGTTGTTGGCGCCGGTCTGCCAGCATGCATGCGCACAATTTGAACAGGACGCATTCATAACTGTCCAGTTATCTGCTTCCCCAGCATTGAAGCCGTATTGCATGCTCGTCAACGTGAGCCATGACGCTTGCATTTGCGTGATGTGAGTTGGGCAGTTCGGACAGGCGAAGATGAGCCCCGTGATCGGCTGAGTCGGGCTTGACCCCTTCACCACGAGCTGATGGTCGGAATCCCGGCCCCGCAGAATCACTCCGCTCACTGCGACAAAGATGCCGGTGGGGGTCGTCCACTCGCCGCCGCGGGCGGTCGTGAAGGTGCCGGTGACTCCGGAGAGGTCTAGGGTGAAATTGCCTGCGGCGCCGCTCCACTCGGACGGCAAGGCGACCTGGATTGTGATTGGGGTGGCGTAGCTGCAGTTGGCTGAGTAGTAGAGGGGATCGATCAGCCAGGCGCCGCCCTGGCGACTGGTCTGTGTGGCCCCGCCCTTGAGGAAGATTGTGTCGCCGCACTTGATCTTGGAGTTAGTGGTTACGCCTCCCCACGAGGAGCTCACGAAGGCCGTGTTACCGATGTTCCGAGTACCGGGCGGGGTCCGCCAGGCGGTGGCGGGCGAGGTGCCCGCATTGCTATCGAGTCCGGAGGCGGGATCGACGTAGTAGGTCATGGCCGGCGCGGCCTGGGAACTGCCAACGAGATAGAGTGCCATCACGATGAGGTGCCAGGGCAGGAGTGTCGTGCTGGAAACGCTAGTGTGGAGCCGACGAGAAGGCTGCATGGGGTGACCCTCCTGGACGCTCAGCGGGCACGGGCAGTGCGGCAGAGCGGAACCATCAATCAGCGTGCCAAACCGGGATGGTGGTGCAATCGATAGCAGCGGGGCGGGATGACGGGGCGCGTGGTGTTGAAGTGTTGGCAGTAGTGTACAGGGACGTCCTCTTCTTCCTTCTCGAACGGCCCGGGCAGGTGGGCTGGACGCTACATCAAAAGCGATGGCAGTGAAAGTGGTGCTGGAGGGGGCGTTCGTTCTCCGGGAGGGGATGGGGCATGATCAGGGAGCGCGGCTTCGAACGTGAGAATACCAGCGGGTCAGGCAGTGGCAGGACAGAGTGCGTCGAGCGGCAGTCCCTTCGAGCGGATAGCGTGGCCGGCAGTAGCGGGCGGAGCTGCGCTCGCCTTCGGCCTTTTGACCCTGCGCCTCGGCAATCTCGACCTTCGATGGATCGTGTACCCCACGGTCGGCAGCGTCCTGGTGATCGTGACGATGCTTGCTGGGACCGACAGGGCGCTGATGGCGTACACGGTCGTTGGGCTTTCCGTCGACGCGCATTACTACCTGACGACCCCCCTTCCTGCGCTGTCGACGGGCATCACCTCGCCGGGCGCGGTATATGTCCCGCTGACGGTCGTTCCGGGGACGATCCTGCTCGCGCGCCACTTATTCCGGGTGCGGGCCGGCGCGAGCCACTTTCGCTGGGGGGCCGCGGTGAGTCGCCCGTTCGCGCTCATGATGGTGACCAGCCTCATCTCGATAGCCCTTACCGACATGCGCTACACGGGCATATGCGTCGTGTGGCAGCTGCTCATGTTGTTCGTTCTGTTCCTGGTGATTGCAAACGGCGTCAACAGCGAGGTGGACGGCCATCGAGTTGTGGCACTGCTTCTCGTAGCGTTGCTGGGACAGGCGCTGCTGTTTTTCGTCCAGCTCACCACCGGAATCAAGTTCGACGCCGTGGGGAAGGTCACCGTCGCGCAGGGCACGATCTGGCACGGGGTCACGGGGACGGCCGCGTCGACGACTGCGGGATTCGCGACGTTCATGGACCCGTTGGTGATGCTTGCCTTCGCGCTTTACCGGGCAGGCGATCCGCGCTGGCGACGTGTCGGACGATACGTGTTTCCCATCGGGCTCGCCGTGGTCACGCTGACGCTGAATCGCTCTTCATGGGGCGCGCTGGTGCTTGGGATGATCGTTACGGAGTGGGTTTTGAGGCGTCGCCGCATCGTGGCCCCCACTCCCGGCTCGAACCGGCGATTCGTGATTGCCGGCGTCGTGCTTCTGGTCGTCTTCGCGCTGGCGGCGCCGCTTTTCGAGTCCGCACGTCATGCGAAGAACGACGAGGACTTCTGGCTGCGGATCGCCCTCATGGGTCCGGCGATCAACATGATCAAGGCGCATCCGATTTTCGGAGTCGGGCCCGGCGTGTACGGATACGTACTGCGTCAGTATGCAGTGGGCTACCAGGGGTGGTTGTACATTGCTCACAACGATTATCTACTGGTGTGGGCCGAGCGAGGTACGCTTGGCTTTGTGGCGTACTTGCTGTGGGTTCGGGGGGTGTGGAACGTGTTCAGTCACGCCACGCGATGGGGAGATCGCTGGTGGGCCGCAGTGGCCTGCGGGTGTCTCGGCGGGTTTGTGGCGCACAGCTGGGAGATTTTTTGGACCAGCGGGATGTCCTATCCCGCGTACGGTGTGATCTGGTTGATGGCGGGCTTGTGCGTGGCGATGGATGAGGTGCTTCGGATGCGGGCGCGGGCCGCTGCGGGAGCGCTCGAGCCGGTGGCGTTGTGAAAAGCGTTAGCATCGTGGTGCCGGCCTACAACGAGGCGGCGCGGCTGCCGTCGTCGCTTGTGCCGATCTGCGAGTACCTGGAGCGGCGGGGTGCGCGCCGGTGGGAAGTCATCGTCGTCGATGACGGGTCCAGGGATCGCACGGTCGAGGTGGCGGAGCAGGGGCTGGTTGCGCTCGGGGGCCGCGGCCGCGTCCTTCGTCACCCGAGCAACCGCGGCAAGGGGGCTGCCGTCCGCACCGGGATGCTCGCCGCCCGTGGTGACCTCGTGCTCTTCACCGACGCCGACCTCTCCACCCCCATCGAGGAGATCGAGAAGCTCGAGCGGGCGCTCGCTGCGGGGGCCGAGATCGCCATCGGCTCGCGGGCGGTGGACCGGCGCATGGTGGAGCGCCGGCAGCCCTGGGCGCGCGACATGATGGGGCGGCTGTTCAACCTGGTCGTGCGGCTTTACGCGGTGCGCGGCATCAAGGACACGCAGTGCGGCTTCAAGCTCTTCACGCGCGAGGCGGCCAGGACGATCTTCGAGCGCACGCGCATCGACGGGTTCGGATTCGACGTGGAGGTGCTGGCGCTGGCGCAGTGGCTCGGTGTCCCGATCGCAGAGGTGCCGGTACGCTGGATCAACAACACCGACACGCGGGTGCGGCTCGCGCAGGGAGCGAAGGCATTCCTCGACCCGCTGCGGGTGCGGCTCGGGATCCTCCGCGGGGTCTACGATCGGTCTGGCGTCGAGCGGTCGGCGGTCGCAGCCAGCCGGCCGGCACGGAAGGCAAGCAAGGTATAGATCGCGAAGGCCGCGAGCAGCGCCGCCCCGTTCGCCGCGGTCGCGGCGACCCAGAGGGCGTGGCTCGCCGGCAGGTGCGGCAGCACGGCGAAGGTGCCGACGTAGTTGACCGCCGGGATGAGGAGCAGCGCGAGGAGCGCGGCGCGCGCCGCCGGCGCGGCGACCGATGGGGGCGCCCAGCGCCCGGCAACCAGCGCGGCCACGGGCAGCGTGAGCAGGAGCCCGTCGTAGGCCTGATGATAGCTCGAAAGCAGGATGGCGACGCAGACGACGGCCGCCGAGAGCCGCCAGGTGGGCGCGTCGCGGGCGCCGAGGCGGCGGACGGTGAGGCCGGCCGTGCCGAGCACGGCCGCGGCGAGAATGACGAGCACCGGGGCGCTCGGCGGATGCCCGAGGAGTCGGCCGATGAGCGCCGCCGTGTCGAGCCGGATGATGCTCGTCGACGCGGCATTCTCGGGACGCGTCGCCCACGCGGTTTCGGCGGCGGTGACGAGATGGGCGAAGGCGGCGGGGCCGCCTGCGCGCGCGACCACCGTCAGCGCCGGCCATGCCGTCGCCGCCGCGGCGAGCGCGAGCCCGCGCAGGACGACGCCGCCGTCGCCGCGGGCGAGCATGAGGAGCCCGAGCGGCCCGCCGAAGGTGGGCTTGAACGTCGCCACGGCGAGCCCCGTGGCCGCAAGCCAGGGCCGCGAGCGGCTCCACCCGAGGGCCGTGTAGCAGGCGACGGTGGCCGTTGCGGCCACCTGCCCGAGCGTGAGGTTCGCCTGGCCGGGACGGCTCAAGAGCACGAGCGCCCCCACGACGAAGATACGCGGCACGGTTGCGGCGAGGCCGCCAAGGCGCAGCGCCATGGCGGCGATCACGAGGGTGAGCCCGAGGATCGTCGCGAAGTAGGCGACGGCCGCCGCGCCGACGGGCAAGAGGGCGAACGGGAGATGGAGCAGGATCGTGAGCGGCGAGTAAGGGGGAAAATTCACGGGCACGGGGTAGGTCCGCGTGAACGCCGCGGCGTCGTAGGGGTTGTCTCCCGCCAGAAACGCGACGGCCGGGTAGTAGACCGCGGTGCGGAAGTCGCAGAACGCCCAGCGCGACAGGAACGGGTGGCCGTACACGCGGGTCCGCTCGACCGCCCGGTACGCGATCGCCCCGGCCACGGCGAAGAAGGCGGCCGCGCCGAGGAGGGCGCCGCCTGGCCGGCGCCGGCGGCTGGGGGTGCTGCTGGACACCGGCGCCGGCGCAGATAGCCTGGACCCGAGACGTTTGCAATCGTGACGCCGCGCCCGCTCCTCCACGACCGCTGGATCCTCGCGGCCTTCGTGGCCGGTCTCGGGCTCCGCCTCGTCCACCTCGGCGCCGCCCCGCTCTGGCTCGACGAGGTGATCACCGCCCAGTGGATGCGCGAGCCGTGGGCGCAGCTTCCCCGCGTCGTGCTCGACGACAACCACCCGCCGCTCTACTTCCTGCTCCTCAAGGGCTGGACGCTGCTCGCGGGCGATTCGCCGTGGGCGCTGCGGCTGCCGAGCGCTCTCGTCTCGGCGGCGGCGATCTTGCTCGTCGCCGCCGCCGCCGACGCGCTCGCCGGGCGCCCGGCGGCGCGCTGGGCCGCCGGGCTCGCCGCGCTCTCGCCCTACCTCGTCCAGCACGCGCAGGAGGCGCGGATGTACGCGCTCGTGGGCGCGCTCGCGGCGGGCAGCCTTGCGCTGCTCGCCCGCTGGATGCGCGCGCCCGCGGGTCGGCTCGGGGCAGGCTTCGTCGGCACGGCCCTCGCGCTCGCGGCCTCGCACTACTACGCGGTCTTCTTCCTCGGCGCCGAGGTCCTTGTGCTGCTCGTGATCTGGCGGCGCCCGCTGCGCGCGTGGCTGCCGGCAGCGACGGCGACGGCGGGGATCGCCGCGATGGGGTTGCTCGCCGCGATGCTGGTTGCCTCGCACAAGGCGGGCGGCAGCTACGCGCTCGGGCTCCTGGCGGTGCCGGGGGCGCTCTGGGGGCTGGTCGCGGGCTATGCGGTGCTGCCCGACTCGGCCGCGCTCCATGCCGAGGGGGCGCGCGCGGCGCTCGGCCTGCTGCCGTTTGCGGCCGTGGGCGTCGTCCCCGCAGCCGCGTGCGCGCTCGCTGCGCTGCCGGCCCTCGACCGGCCCGCGCGCCTGGCGCTCTTCGTCCCGGGCCTCGTCGTGCTGGCCGTGCCCTTTGTCGTCCACCTCGTCCTCGGCGTCGCGGTGAACCCGCGCTACTTCATGGCCGCCGCGCCGGCGCTGCTCGTCCTGCTCGCCGCCGGCGCGGCGCGCTGGCGGGCGGCGGGCGCCGCGCTCGCCGTGGTGGTCGCCGTCGGCCTGGGCCTTCACCTCGCCGAGCCCGGTCACGGACGTGAGGATACGCGCAGCGCGGGCGCCTGGCTCGACGCCCACGTGCCCCGGGACGAGGAGATCCTCGTCACCTCGAGCGAGATGGCGCTGCTCGCCGAGTACCAGTGGCCGGGGCGGCGGCTACGGCTCTACCCGCCGGCCGGTGTGGTCGCGACGCCCGAGAATGCCGCCGCGCTCGCCGCGGCAATGCCGATGCCGGGGGCGGGTCGGGTGATCTACGTCGTCGGGCGCGCCTGGCTCAGCGATCCCGCGGGCGCGCTGGTGCGCGCGCTCCGTGCCCGCTACCGTGCCTGCTCGGGGGTCGAGGTGCGCGGCATCGAGATCCTGTGCTTCGAGGCGAGCGGATGAGGCGGCTCGTGCTCGTCCTTGCGGTCGTGGCGGCCGGCATGTGGCTCGCGCGCCAGCGGCTCCTCACCTGGATGGGGTCGCTGCTCGTCGCCGAGGATCCCCCGGCGCCCGCCGACGTCGTCGTGCTCTCCGAGGCGAGCATCGTGCCGGGCGCGCTCGAGGCGGCGCGGCTCTACGCGCGCGGGAGCGTGCACGTCGTTCTCGTCCCCGGGTGGATCGAGCGGCGCTTCGAGCGCGAGGTGCGGGCGCTCGGCATCGCGTATCCGACGCCGAGCGAGCTCGCGCGCGAGGTGCTCGCGCGCAGCGGCGTGCCCGACGACGCGATCGTCACCGTCGGCACGGGGATCGACGGCACCAACAGCGAGATCGCGATGCTCGGGCGGTACGTCGCGACCCGCCATCCGGCGAGCGTGCTCTATCTCACCGCGCGCAGCCACACGGCGCGTGCGCGCTGGCTCTTGCGCCGGGCGCTGCCGCCGGGCACGCGGGTTGCGGTGCGGAGCCCCGAGGGCGACCCGTTCCGCGTTGCGGGCTGGTGGCACGACCGCGGCCAGACGCGCGAGGTCGCCGCCGAGTACGCGCGCTGGTTCAACAGCGCCGTGCTGGGCGACTGGTGGGGCGGCGGGCACGCCGTCGTCCTGCGGGCGGCGGGCGCCCATGCGTGAGACGGCGGCCCTCCTGCCGCTCACGGCGGTTGCGGCGGCGGTGCGCTTTCCGGGGCTCGATCGGCAGTCGATCTGGCTCGACGAGTGGGACTCGGTGCGCCTCGCCGTCAAGCCCGTCGCGGCCATCGTCGTCACCCCCGATGGCGAGCCGCCGCTTTTCGGGCTCCTCCTGCACGCGCTGATCCGCCTCGGGGCGGCCTCGGACTGGTGGCTGCGGTTTCCCTCGGCGGTTGCCGGCACGCTCGCGGTACCGCTTCTGCTGCTCGTGGGTGCGCGGCTCGGGCGGCCGCGCACTGGCCTGGTCGCCGCGGCGCTGCTCGCGATCCACCCGCTCGCGGTGTGGTACTCGCAGGAGGCACGCGCCTACGCCGTGACGATGCTGCTCGCGCTCGCGAGCACGGGCTGCCTCGTGGAGCTGCTCCGCGGCGGCCGCACGAGCTGGGCAGTCGCCTACGCCCTCACGACCTCGCTCGGCTTCGGCTTTCACTACTACTTCGCCTTCGTGGTGGCGGCCCACGCGCTGATCGCGCTCGCCGACGCTGCCGCAACGCCGGCGCGCCGCAGGCGCTGGCTCGGCACGGCGCTGCTCACGGGCGTCGCGCTGGCGCTGTGGCTCCCCGGGCTGCGCGCGGACGCGGCAGCGCAGGCAGCCCAGGACAGCGCCAGCCGCTTCTCCTGGACGGCGCTTCCCTACACGGCGCTCGCGTTCGTCGGGGGGTTCTCGGTGGGGCCGCCGGTGCGCGCGCTCCACCCCGCCGCGCGCGCGGGCACGGGCGCGTGGGCGGCGCTGCGCCCCTACCTGCCCACGACGACGCTGGTGCTCGTTGTCGCCGCGGCGGTCGTCACGATTCCCTTCGCGCGGCGGCTCGAGCGCGCAGACCGCTGGCTGCTCGTGCTGATGGTGCTGCCGATCCTGGGGCCGTTGGTCGCCTCGGCGGTGGCCGTGGGCTACCGCGTGCGCTACGCGCTGCCCGCGCTGCCCTTCGTGCTGGTGTGGGCGGCGAGCGGGCTTCAGAGCCGCGTGCCGCGCGTCGCACTGGCTGCGCTCGCGGCGCTCGTCGGGATCGAGGGCTGGGGGCTCGCGCAGATGAACCTGCCCGCCTACGCTCGCGAGGACGTGCGCAGCGCCGCCGCCTGGGTGGCGGCGCGTCCGGCGCCGCGGGCCGTGATCCTCGTCGGCGAGACGAGCCTCGCCCTCGAGCGCTACGCAGCCCCGGGCGACGCGATCCTCGAGGTCGAGCCGCACATGCTGACCGACGGCACGCTCGCGGCCCGCCTCGCCGAGACGACGGCCGGCGCCCGCAGCGTGTTCTTGGTGTTGTCGCGGCCGTGGACGATCGACCCGCACGGCGAGGTCGAGGCGCTGCTCGACGCGCGGCTGCGCCGCAGCGAGGCGGCGTCGTTCCCGGGGGTCGCCGTGCGCCGCTACGCGGCGAGCGGTTGATCGTGGTTTGCAACCCTGCGCGAAGGCCGCGAAGATAGGTGGCTGTGAGCGGCTGGAGGGCGCGGCTCGTGCGGGCAGTGGGCGTTGCGCTCCTCGCCACGGCGGTGGAAGTCGCGAGCCGCTGCCTTGCGCCGCTGCCGTTTGCGCTGCACCTCGAGGGGCTTGCGACCTCCTTCGTGCTCTACGCCCTCGTCGGGGCGCCCGCCGTCCTCCTCGACCGTGCGGGGACGAGGCTGCGCCCCCTCGGCCGGCTGTTTCTCGGCCTGCCGCTCGCGCTGATCGTACCGAACGTGGGCTACGCCGTCGGCGCCAAGGAGGCGCTGCCGCTGCTGGTTCTCTTTGGTGCGGGTTTGCTCGCGGCGGCGCTCACGGCGAGGCTGCTCACGGGCCGGGCGATCGTCGCGGTCACGTTCGCGGCCGTGGCGGTCACGGTCGCGGCACGGCTCCGGGTCGGGCGGGCGGGCGAGGCCGGTACCGCGCCGAGCGTGCTCATGGTGGTGCTCGACACGACGGCCGCGGGGCACCTGTCCACCTACGGCTACGGGCGACCGACGGCCCCGAACCTCGACGCGCTGGCCGCGCGAAGCCTCCTCTACACCCGCGCCGTGTCGGCCGCGCCGTGGACGATCCCGTCGCACGCCGCGATCTTCTCGGGGCGTTACCCCTCGGAGCTCGGCTTCGAGGGCTTCGACTTCGAGGCGGGCACGGCCGCCGGCTCGATCGCGGCCGACCTGGCGGCCACGGGGCGCGTCACCGCGGGGATCTCGGCCAATCCGTTCGTGCCGCAGAACCCGACGCTGCGCGCGGGCTTCGCCGAGAGCTGGGACGTGCTCCAGCTCACGCAGCCGCTGCTGCTCAAGATCGTCGATCACCTGCGCGGCCACTGGGGATACCGGGGTCCGGGCATGCGCGTCACCGAGCTGGCGCTCGACTGGCTCGATCGCATCGCGCCCCGCGGCCAGCCGTGGTTCCTGTTCGTGAACTACATGGACCCGCACGCGCCCTACACCCCGCCCGCCCGCGACCGACAGGAGTTCGCCCCCGCGGTGCCGCGCGGCGCGGTGGCCGACGACCCGCGCTATTACAACACCGGCGTGGTGCCCCTCACCCCCGAGGCCGTGGCCGACATGCGCGACCTCTACGACGGCGAGGTGCACGCGATGGACCGGGCGCTCGGCCGGCTCCTCGACGGCCTCGCCGCCCGCGGCTTCGACGCGTCGAATCTGCTGATCGTGGTGGTCGCCGATCACGGCGAGACCCTCGGCGAGCACGGCATGACGGGCCACCTGCTCGGGATGTGGGAGACGCTGCTGCACGTGCCGCTGCTGATCTCCGGCCTCGACGTCGCGCCGGGCCGCGTCGAGGTGCCGGTGCAGAGCGTGCAGCTCCGCGCGACGATCCGCACGCTGCTCGGGCTCCCGCCGCTTCCCGACGTGGCCGGCCCGCTGCCGCCGTGGGGCACGGCACCGGAGCTCGTCGTGAGCCAGCGCCACGAGATCCCCTGGTACTTCGACGAGCTGCACGAGGTGCGGCAGGATGTCGACACGAGCCCGTGGGCCGGCAATTGGGTGGCGCTCGAGCGCGACGGACGCAAGGTCGTGTTCGAGGAGGAGGACGGGAAGGGCGTCGTCTACGATCACCGCACCGATCCGGGCGAAGAGCATCCGCAACCGCTCGCGCCGGGCGACCCGCTGCTCGCGGCGTATCGGGACTGGCTGGTTGCGCGGAGTCCCATCCGGCCAGCCGAGCCGATCGCAGGCACGCGCGAGCGCCTGCACGCGCTCGGCTACGTGCGCTGAGGCGGCGATGCGGGGCGTTGCACAGGCGCTCGTGCTGCTCGCCGGTCTCGTTGCGTGGACGGCCTACGTCCACCGTCCGCTCGACTACCGGATCCGCTCTCCGTGGCGGCAGGCCGACTACACGGGCATTGCCCGGGGCTTCGCGCGCGAGGGGCTCGATATCCTCTATCCCCGCATCGACTGGCGCGGCGCCGGCCCGGGCTACGTGGAGGGGGAGTTTCCGCTGCTGCCGTGGACGGGCGCGCTGCTGCTGCGGGCGTTCGGCGATCGCCCGTGGCTGCTGCGGCTGCCGCCGCTTGCGTGCACGATCACGAGCCTCTTCGTCTTCTACGGGCTCGCGCGCCGGCTCCTCCCGCCGGCGGGCGTGCTCCTCGCGACGGCGGCGTTTGCGGCCAATCCGCTGCTCTTCCACCTGGCCACGGCCATCCAACCCGACGCGCTCATGGTGCTGCTCGCGCTCGTCGCGGCCGGCGCCTGCTGGCGCTGGGGCGACCGTCCGGAGCGCACGGGGCGGCTCTTCGTCGCGGCCGCCGCCATCGCCGGCGCGATCCTCGCCAAGGCGCCGGCGGCGTATCTCGGCTTCGTGCTCGCCTGGGAGGTGCTGCGGCGCGAAGGGCTCCGGGGCGCGCTGCGCGCCCGCGTGCTGCTCGCGGCGGTGGTGGCGCTCGCACCACCGCTTGCCTGGTATGCGTGGGCGTACCACTTCTGGACGGAGTACGGAAATTCGCTCGGACTCTCCAACGGCGACCATTTTCTCACCGCGGCGATGCTCTGGCCGCCGCGATTTCTCGCGGGCCTTCTCAAGTGGGAGACCCTCGGAGTCTTCGGACCGGCGGGGTGGCTGCTCGCCGGAGCGGCCGTGGCCGGGGGCGCGCGCCGGATCGAGCGGCCGCTCGTGTGGTACGGGGCGGTCTGGATCTTCTACGTGGCCGCCGCCAAGACCACGTCGGCCGACTGGGCCTACTACTACCATGCGAGCAGCGTGGCGCCGGGGTGCCTGCTCATGGGAGCCGGGCTCGCGGCGATTGCCGAAGGGAGGGTGCTGCCGCGGCGGTGGGCGTGGATCGGGCCGGCGCTCGGCGCCGTGACGGTAGTGACGCTGGTCGGGCTCGTCGGCGTCTACATCCGGCTGCGCGACGGGCGCGAGGATCTGCGTCCGATGTGGGAGTGCTCGCGGGCATTCGCCCGCTTCGTGCCGCCCGACGGGCTTCTGGTCGTCGCCGGCAGCTCCGACGAGGGATTCGGGTGGACGGGGGCCTACAACGTGTCGATGCCGTTCGCATGGATGGACCGCCGGGGCTTCAACTACCCCGAGAACCGGCTCGGCATCGACACCCTCGACCGCATCGCGGCCGAGGGGGGACGCTGGTGGATGGCGAGCCGCGCCGAGCTCGAGCGCGACGACCTGCGCGCGGTCGTCGACCGCAAGTACCGGCTGGTGGCCTCGTGCGAGTCGCAGTACTTCCTCTACGACCTCGCACCGCAGTAGGCCTTTGCGGGGTCAGACGATGGTGGCGAGCACGCGGTGGACCGCAAAGAGGGTATGAACCTGGCCCATGGCGAGCGGCGCCGTGAGGCAGGCGACGGCCGGCCAGCGCCAGTGTGGCGCAGCGAGGAGGACCAGCGCGAACAGCGCCCAGGACCAGTGCGTGCTGAACAGGAAGTATTCATCGCCCCAGACGTTGTGGAGGACGGTGTTGAAGGCGATCCAGCCGAGCAGCAAGCCCGTGTAGGGCCGCGTCGTTGGATCGCGATACGCGCGCACGCCCGAGGTGGCGAGGAGCACGATCCAGGCGACGGCGGCGACACTCTGGAAGCGGTCGTACGGCCAGAGGGCGTAGGGCGCGTAGGTGGGCTGGTAGGTGACCATCGGGAGATGCCAGTCGTTGTTGCGATCGACGACCGGTGTGGGGCCGATTGCGGGATCGACGAGACCCCGCAGCGCGAGCCGTGCTGCAAAGCCGGGATCGCGCAGCGGTCGCGCCGTGAGCCACGGACCGACGCGCCAGACGAGCCGCTGCCAGGCGGCGGGGCTCGCCAGGAGCACTGCGCCGAGCACCCCCGCGGCAGTCGCCGCGAGCAGGATTGCGGCGGCAGCCGTCTGGCGCTGACGGCGCCGATCGGCGTGGCTGCGCACGACGAGCCCGGCGGCCGCGAGCGGGAAGGCCGCGTTGGTCACCGTGACGCCGCCGGTCGCCGCGGCGAGCACGCCGAGGCTCGCGAGCTGCGTCCCCGGACGGAGCCCGACGACGAGGAGCGCGAAGGCGATCGAGAGCAGGGCCTGCGAGAGCGCGAAGTGCTCGGGCAGCGCCACGAGGACCTGATCGGTGAAGAGCAGATAGGCGGGCAGGAGCAGCGCCAGAACACGGCCCGACGCGCCCCGGCGGGCCGCGGCCGCGAACAGCGCCGCCACCCCGGCGGCGGCCAGGAGCGCGGTGAAGGTGCGCCCTGCCACCGTAGCCGCCTCCGCGTCAGGCAGGACGCGCCGCAGCAGCAGGTAGAGCAGGCGCGGCCCGGGCACCCACAGCACGCCGAGCAGGGGATGGGTAAAGGAGCTTACCCGCTCGACGCCGCGGCTGTAGGCCGCGATCCAGTACCCCGTGTCGGACTGGAAGAGCACGTCGCGCCGCTCGGTGAGCAGGGAGCCCGGACGCACGAGCATGAACCCCGAGAGCGCGTAGAGCCATGCGGCGGCGACGACGCCTGCCACGCTGCCGACGATCGCCGGGCGAGGCACCGGGGGCTTTTAGCATGCGCGGGGTCGGAACGATGAGGGCCGCCGGCGCGGTGATGGCGGGGTACGCGGAGGGGCGGCTCGCCCGGATGCTGGCGCTCGGCGCGCTCGGGCTCGCCGTCGTGGTCTTCGCGTACCGGGTGGTCCACGACCTCGAGCTGCGCGGCCTCTCGCCGGGCGCGCCGCGCTGGGCGCTCGTCGACTTCGCGGAACAGATCTACGGGCCCGAGCGGTCGTTTCTGGAGGGGAAGAATCCCTACCGGGGCTATCCGGTTCCGAACTCGTTCGCCGGCTACGCACCACACACGCTTCTCGTGCATCTCCCCTTCGGGCTCGCCTCCTTCGACACGGCGGCGAGCGCGTACGCCGCCACCGTGGTCGGGCTCACCATTGCCCTCGCGTGGGTGGCGCTGCGCGCGGCCGGGGAGCGAGCCACGCTCGCCACGACGGCGGGTTTGGGCGCGCTGCTCCTGGTGAGCCGCCCGGGGCAGATGAACGCCTTCAACGGCAACGTCACCGCCCAGGTCGTGCTCGGGGCGTACGCAGCGCTCGTCTGCGCGCGCCGGCGGCCGGCGCTCGCCGCGGCGGGGCTTGCGCTGGCGCTGATGAAGCCGACCATCGGCCTGCCGCTCGCCGTGTTTCTGTTCTTCGGGCGCGGCGACCGCCGTGCGGTGGTTCTGGGGACGCTCGCCGCGGCGGTGCCTTCGGCCGTGGTGGTGGCGCTCATCCTGCCCGCGGCGGGAGGCGTGGCCGGGCTTGCTGCCTCGGTGCGCCACGGCGTCGAGGCATTCCGGCTCGCCAGGGAAACGAACCCGGTGAGCGCGTGGATGCGGATCGATGCGCTGGCGGTGCTGGGGAAGCTCGCCGGGCGTCCGTTGTCAGCCCCCCTCGAGGTCGCCGTGAGCCTCGCGATCCTCGGCGCGGGCCTGATTGGCGTCCGTCGCTTCCTTGCCGCCGGCGGTACCGCCGAGGCGCCCGTGGTGACGGCGCTCATCTGTCTCACGATTGCCGTCTTCACCTACGAGCAGGCATACGGCGCGCTGCTGCTGGTGCTGCCGATGCTCGCCCTCGGGCGCGACGCGCCACCCCTCGCTGGCGCCCGCCGCCTCGTAACCGTGGGCTTGATGTCGGTCCCCTTCACGAACTACCTGAGCACGTACACGGTGCTCGAGCATCTCGGAGCGCACGGCTGGACGTTTCTGGCGCTCACCAGCGCCAGCGGCGTGGCCCTCGTCGTCGCGTGGGCCGTGCTGCTGGTGACGGCGCTGCGGGCGGCGCCGACGGGGCAGCGGTGAGCACGCGCGTCGCGGTGGCCTGGGGTGCGCTCCTCGTCGCCGGCGTGGGGCTTCGGCTTTGGGGCGCCGGCCGCCCGCTCGACCACCGGCTGCGCACGGCGTGGCGGCAGTCCGACACGGTGCAGATTGCGCGCAATTTCTACCGCGAAGGGATGAACCCGCTGTATCCGCGCATCGACTGGCGCGGCGACGGGCCGGGCTACGTCGAGAGCGAGCTGCCGGTGCTGCCGTGGGTGGGGGCGCTCCTCTATCGGGTCGTTGGGTATCACGAGGCCGTGCTGCGGCTCCTCTCGGCGCTCTGCGCGGTGGCCCATCTCCTGCTCTTCGCCTGGCTCGCCACGACAGGGCTTCCGCCGGGCGGCGCGCTGGTTGCCACGGCGGCCGTGGCGGTGAACCCGCTGCTGGTCTACTTCGCGACGGCGATCACGCCCGAGAGCGTGGCGACGCTCGTCGGGCTCGGGGCCGTCGTGCTCCTCGTGCGCGGACGGCTGATCGCGGCAGGCGCGATGATGGGGGGCGCGATGCTCGTCAAGCCGCAGGCCGCCTGCCTGCTGCCGCTGCTCCTCTGGCGCGGGTGGCGCCAACCCCGCGCCGCGCGGCTTGCCGTCGCCGGGCTGCTCGCCGTCGCGCCGCCGCTCGCCTGGTACGCGTGGGCGCATCACCTCTGGGTCGCCTACGGCAACTCGCTCGGGCTCTCCAACGAGGCACACGCGATCGGCCTCGACATGGTGTGGCCGCCGAAGTTCCTCGAGGAGAACCTGCTCTGGGAGAGCGCCGCCGTGGTGACGCCCGCGGGCTGGCTGCTCGTCGCGGTGGCGCTGCGGGAGCCCGGCGAGGTCCGCGCGCTCGCCGGCTGGTGGTACCTGGCGGCCTGGGCGGTCTACGTGGCCGCGGCGCGGACGGCTGGCGATCCCTACGGAGGGTTCAGCTACCACGCGGCGTCGGTCGATCCCGCGGCGCTGCTCGTCGGCGCGGGCTTTGCGGCACTGTGGAGTGGATACGGCGTGCCGGGGCGCTGGGCGTGGAGCGCGCGGCGGCAACGCCAGATCGCGGCCGTGCTCGCGGCCGGCACGATTGGCACGCTCCTCATCGGCACCGGAGTCCTCCTGCACCTGCGCGACCATCGCCCTGACCTCGCGGCGATGCACGGCTGTGCGGTCGAGCTCGCCCGCCTCGTGCCGCCCGACGGCCGCATCGTGGTCGACGGCGGGCGCAGCGTCGACGACGACGGCTTCCCGATCGCCCCGCACGCCTCGATGCTGTTTGCGTGGATGGATCGCAGGGGCTTCATCTATCCGACGGAGGCGCTGAGCGTGCCGCTGCTCGAGCGGCTCGCGCGCCGCGGCGGGCGCTACTGGGTGGCGAGCCACGACGAGCTGGCCGCGCACGACCTCCGCGAGGCGGTTGCCGCCCGCTTCCGCGTGCTCGCCGACTGCCCGGGGGGTTACACGCTCTTCGACCTCGGCAGCCCGGCGCCGGCGGGGACGTCGTGACGCGCGCCGCGGTGGCGGTGCGGCTTCTGCGGGCCGACCAGTGGGTGAAGAACGTGTTCGTCTTCGGCGGCCTCCTCTTCGGGGGCCGGCTGGGCGACCTCGCGGCGGTGGAGCGCGCGCTCGTCGCCTTCGGGCTCTTCTCCTGCGTGGCGAGCGCGGCGTACATCCACAACGACATCGCCGACCGCGCGGCCGACCGCCGGCATCCGACGAAGGCCCGCCGTCCGATCGCGAGCGGCGCCGTCCCGGTTCCGCTCGCGCGGGGGATTCAGCTTCTGCTGCTGCTCGTCGGCTTGACGGGCGCTGCGCTCTTCGATCGCGGGGTGACCGCCATCCTCGTCGGGTACGTCGTGCTCAACGCGGCGTATTCGCGCTGGCTCAAGCACGTGGTGGTGCTCGACGTGATGGTGATCGCCGTGGGCTTCGTGCTGCGCGTGCTCGCCGGCTGTGTGGCGGTCGCCGTGCGGCCGTCGACGTGGATCGTGCTGTGCACGTTCTTGCTCGCGCTCTTCCTGGGCTTCGGCAAGCGCCGGCACGAGCTCACGCTCGTCGGGGCCGACCGCGACGAGCACCGCCCGGTGCTCGGCAGCTACGGGGTGGGCTTCCTCGACCAGATGATCGGCGTCGTGAGCGCGGTCACCGTCATGTGCTACATCATGTACACGGTCGCGCCGGACACGGTGGCGCTCCACGGCACGACGGCGCTCGTCTACACCGTGCCGTTCGTCATTTACGGCATCTTCCGCTACGACTTTCTCGTGTACAAGGCGGAGCGGGGCGGCAGCCCGACGAGCCTCTTCCTCACCGATCGGCCGCTCCTGCTCGCGGTGGTGCTGTGGGCGGCGACGTCGGTCGTGCTCGTAAACGGGACGTGGCGGCGGTGGATCGCGGCAGTGGTGATGGGCCCGGGGCTGGTCTCCGGCGAGCGGGCGGGGCGGTGAAGGAGCGGCGGGATCATGGCTGAGCGCCGCATCCTCTGCGTCTTCGGCACCCGACCCGAGGCGATCAAGATGGTGCCCGTCGTGCGCGCGCTCGCGGCGCACGGGCCGCGGCTGCGGCCGGTCGTCTGCGTCACCGACCAGCACCAGGAGATGCTCGACCAGGTGCTCGACTTCTTCGGGGTCACCCCCGCCTACCGCCTCGGGGTCATGCGCGAGGGGCAGTCGCCGAGCGAGGTGGCCGCGCGCGTGCTCGAGCGCCTGCCGGCGGTGCTCGCGCAGGAGCGCCCGGCGGCCGTGCTCGTGCAGGGCGACACGACCACCACGCTCGCGGCGGCGCTCGCCGCCTTCTACGACGGGGTACCGGTCGGCCACGTCGAGGCGGGGCTGCGCACCTACCGCAAGGACGCGCCATTTCCGGAGGAGGTGAACCGCCAGCTCACCACCCGGCTCGCCGAGTGGCACTTCGCGGCGACCTCTTGGGCACGCGACAACCTCCTGCGCGAGCACGTCGCGCCCGAGAAGATCGCCGTGACCGGGAACCCCGTGATCGACGCGCTCCACTGGACGCTCGAGCGCCTCGGATCGCGCCGCGGCGCCGTGCTCCCCGGGCTCGAGCGCGAGCGGCGGCTCGTGCTCGTCACCGCGCATCGCCGCGAGAGCTTTGGCGCGCCGTTTCGCGAGCTATGCGAGGCGCTGCGCGAGCTCGCGGAGCGGAACCCCGACGTCGAGCTGGTCTACCCCGTTCACCTGAACCCCGAGGTCCAGGCTCCGGTGCGCGCCGTGCTCGCGGGCTCGCCGCGCATCCACCTGCTGCCGCCGGTCGACTACTGGACGCTGGTCGATCTGCTCGCGCGCTCGACGCTCGTCCTCACCGACTCGGGCGGCATCCAGGAGGAGGCGCCGTCGCTCGGCAAGCCCGTGCTCGTGCTGCGCGAGACCACCGAGCGGCCCGAGGGGATCGAGGCGGGCACGGCGCGCCTCGTCGGCACCTCGCGGGCGCGCATCGTGGCCGAGGCCGAGCGGCTGCTGCGCGACCCGGCGCTCTACGCGGCGATGTCCACCGCCCACAACCCCTACGGCGACGGGCGCGCCGGCGAGCGGATCGCGGCGGTGCTCGCTGGGGCGCTCGGAGGCGCCTAACCGCAGCGCAGCGCGCGCGTGCCGCCGCCCGGCGTACAGACGAGGCCCGTGCGGCGGACGCACGCCGTCGGAAAGCGCAGGAGCCAGGTGAGGCGGCGGCCCATCGCCGTGGTGGCTGCGGGCGCAAGCGTGGCGCCGAGCTCGACGCTCACCGCGCCCGCACGCCGCACGAAGACCAGGCGGCGAAGCCCGTCGGCGGGGTCGTGCACGCGGGCCGTGCGCGCGCCCGCGTAGCGAAAGGCGGCCGCTGCCAGCGCGGCGGCGTAGAGGAGCTGGCCATCGTCGGTGCGTAGCTCGACGGCCACCCCGGTGGCCGCGGGGTCGAGGCGGGGTATCGCGGGAAAGACGCCGCGGGCGCGCAGCCGGCCGGCGCGCCCGACCGTCAGGTGACGGACCGCAAGCTCCAGGGTCGTGCCGCCGCCCGCCGCGACGCAACGCCCCGCGGCGCAGAGGCCCGCCGTGCACGGATCGCCGGTCGCGCACGCGGTGCCGTCGGCGGCGGGCACGGTGCCGCAACCCAGGGCGGGGTCGCAGGTGGCGACGGCGCAGGTCGCGGGCGCGGGACAGACGACGGGCGTGTGCGTGCAGACCCCGCCGGTACAGCGGGGGAGCGTGCAGCGGTTGCCGTCGGCGCACTCGGCGTCGGTCCGGCAGCGGGTGCAGCCGAGCAGCGGCGTGTGCGTGCACGTCCCCGCCTGGCTGCAGGCGTCCGTGGTGCAGGGATCGCCGTCGTCGCAGGCGGCGGCGGTCGCGCAGGGGGTGCAGCCGAGGACGGGGGCGTGCGTGCAGCCGCGCGCCGCGGTGCATCCGTCGGCTGTACACGGGTCGTGGTCGTCGCAGCGAAGCGGCGCGCCGGCCGTGCACGTGCCCGCCCGGCAGGTCTCGAGCCCGTTGCACGGGTTGCCGTCGCTGCACGACGTGCCGTCGGCGACCACCGTGTGCCGGCAGGCACCGGCCACGCACGTGTCGGTTGTGCAGGGATTCTTGTCGTTGCAATCGGCGTTGCTCTTGCAGGCCGTCGGCGGGGCCTGCGCGGGCACGACCAGCTCGTTCGACCGCGGGCTCGGCTGGCGCGTGGCCGTGTACGCGGTCACCGAGCAGGCGTAGCTCACCGTGGGGTCGAGGTTCGGAACCGTGAAGCTGAGCGTGCCGTCGGCGGCGGGCTTGGGCAGCTTGGCGTCGATGGGGGTCGTGTACCGGCCGGTGGTCGGCCGCACCCAGACGTCGTAGCCGGCGACACCCGGCGAGGGCGAAGGCCGCCAGCGCAGCGCGATCCCGTAGCCCCACGCGGGCAACGGGCCGAGGAGGAGCAGAAGCGGAGCCCATCGCGCGCGCGGCGCCAGGCGACCGACGATCCGTGCGCGCCGCCGCTCCATCTTCCGCACCTCCCGCCGTTCGAGTCGTCGGTCGGCGCCCCTTGTACAGAAACGACGGGCGGAAGCAAGCCTTGCGGCGCGAGCGATGCGTGCACGGGGCCCGCGCCGCCGGGGGCCCCGGCCTCACATCTCGGCGAGCGGGCGACAGAGGCCGTGCACGTCGGCGAGGAGCCGGCTCGCTTCGGGCGGGCCCTCGGTGAACGGCGCGTAGTTCGGAAAGTCGGGCGGCGGCGCGGCGCCCCACGCGTCGAGGATCGGCGTGACGAAGCGCCACGCGTAGTCGACCTCGTCCGAGCGCGTGAACAGCGAAGCGTCGCCGCGGAGCGCATCGAGGAGGAGCCGCTCGTACGCCTCGGGCGAGCGCTGCGCGAAGGCGCGCTGGTAGAAGAAATCCATCTGCACCGTGTCGAGGACGATCTGCATGCCTGGCGCCTTGCACGCGAAGGAGAGGCTGATCCCTTCGTCGGGCTGGAGGCGCAGCACGAGGAGATTCGGCTCCGGCTCGGCACGCGGCGTCTCGAGCTGGCGGAAAAGGTGGAGCGGCGGCTGGCGGAATTGGACCGCGATCTCCGACACGCGCTTGCACAGCCGCTTGCCCGAGCGCAGGAGAAAGGGCACGCCCGCCCAGCGCCAGTTGTCGAGGCGCGCCCGCAGCGCCACGTAGGTCTCGGTGGTCGAGTCCGGGCGCACGCCCTCCTCCTGGCGATACCCCTTGACCGGATAGCCGTCCTGCCATCCCGGACCGTACTGGCCGCGCACCGTGCACGCGGCCACCTCCTCGGCCGTGGGGGCGACGAGCGCGCGCAGCACCTTCACCTTTTCGTCGCGGATGTCCTCGGCCTCGAGCCCGGCGGGGGGCTCCATGGCGATCAGGCAGAGGAGCTGGAGCATGTGGTTCTGGACGATGTCGCGCAGCGTACCCGCCGTGTCGAAGTAGGCGCCGCGGCGGCCCTCCATCCCGATGGTCTCGGCGACCGTGATCTGCACGTTCTCGACGTAGCGGCGGTTGAAGAGCGGCTCGAAGATGGCGTTACCGAAGCGGAACGTGATCAGGTTCTGCACCGTCTCCTTCCCGAGGTAGTGATCGATCCGGTAGATCTGGCTCTCGTCGAGGAGGGCAGTCAGCGTGGCGTTGAGCGCGCGCGCGCTCGTGAGGTCGCGCCCGAAGGGCTTCTCGACGATCACCCGCGACCAGGGGACGGCCCCCGGGCGATGGATGAGCCCCGCGCCGGCGAGCCCGGCGACGAGCGGCGTGAAGAGATGCGGCGCGACCGCGGCGTAGTAGAGGCGGTTGCCCGGAAGCCCATGCTCGCGTTCGATCGCCTCGAGCCGCGCGCGCAGGCGGCCGAGCGACGCGGCGTCGTCGACGTCCCCCGGCTGATAGTGGAGCGCGCGCAGGAGCGGATGGTCGGCCGCGACCTCGCCGCCCGTGGCCTGCGCGAGGGCCGTGCGCGTCGCCTCGCGGTAGGCGTCGTCCCTCATCGCCGTGCGCGCGAAGCCGACGACGGCGTAGCGCTCGGGGAGCCCATGGGCGCTCTCGAGCTGGTAGAGGGCGGGCAAGAGCTTGCGCCGCGCGAGGTCGCCCGAGGCGCCGAAGATGACGATCGTCACCGGGTCGGGGGCGCGCACGAGCGCGGGGGCGGCATCGGCGGCGCGGCTGCGCCTCACGGTCGGCTGCACGGGCGCCACGGCGGCTCAGCCCTGCGCGTGCCGGCGAACGGCACGGTGCGTTGCGCGGCGCACGACCGGGCGCGGTGCCGCGAGCGTCGTGGCGAGCCGGCGCAGCGCCTCGTCGATGCGCGTGCCCAGGTGGACGCGCAGGAGCGGGCGCTCGTGTGCGACGAGCGCCTGGGCCTCCGCGAGCGCTTGCGCCTCGGCGAGAAGCCCGAAGGAGTAGGGCTCGCCGGGGACGGGCGCGTCCTCGAGGTGCTCGGCGGTGAGCTGGACGACGATGCCGGTCGAGGGACCTTCCGTGGTCGGGCCGAAGCCGAGGGTGGTGGCGACCTTGAAGCGGTCGCGGACGGCCGCGCGGAGCGCGCTCAAGAGCTGCCGGCGCCTGGGTGTCGGCGCGAGGTAGGCGTGGAAGGCCACGTGGGCGCGCGGACCGGCGACGCGGAGGTGTGTGCGCAGCCGCGCCGCAAGCTCGGCGCCCTCGGGCGGAAGGCCCGGTACCGGCGAGCGCGGCGGCTCGCCGCCGGCGGTGCGCGCAGCGAGCAGCTGGTGGAGAGCTTCTCGGAGGTTCGCCCCCCGGAGCTCCTCGAACGGATTCACCTCGAGCAGAAACGCTGCGGCGGAGACGGCGATCTCCCAGCGCAGGATCTCCGCGCCAAGGTCGTAGGCGTCGGCGAGCCGGTACTCGACGACGGGGTGGCCCGCGCGCGCGAGCGTCTGCGCCGTCCGACCCGCCGCGGCGCCGAGGCGCAGGGCGACGAAGAGCCGGTCGCGGCCGTAGGCGGCGCCGCGCCCCGGGGGCTCGTCGGCGACCGGCACGAGGCCGCGCCCGTCCTGCCCCGTCGCTGCCGCGACGAGCTGCGCGGCCCACGCCGCGAAGCCCGCAATCCGTCCCTCGACGAGGAGCGTGACCTTGTCCCGCCCCGCGCGCGCAAGCCCGCTAAGCACGGCGCCCAGATACAGCGCCGGGTTGTGGCCCGCGCCGACCGCCCCCGGGACGGCGCGCTCGAACGCCGCGGCCCGGTCGAGGAGCCTTCCCAGGTCGACGCCCAAGAGCGCCGCCGGGACGAGGCCAATCGGGCCGAGGGCCCCGTAGCGGTCGGGGGTGTCCGCCGGGGCGAGGAACACCCGGCGAAAACCGCGGGCGCGCGCGAGCTGCTCGAGCGGCGTGCCCGGCGCGGTGATCGCCACGAAGTGCTCGCCGGCGCGCTCGCCCCGCACGAGCGCCACGCGCTCCCAGAAGTAACGCACGAAGGCATCCACCTCGGTTGGGAGGCTGGGCTCGGAGGCGACGACGTAGAGGGTCTGCGCGGGCACGCTGCGTCGCTCGGCGGCGAGCACGGCGGCGGGATCGGGCGAGTCGAGCACGGCAAGGTCGAGCCCGCCGCGGCCGACCCCGAAGGCGCGCCGCAGCATCTCGGCCGTGCGCACCGGCGCGCCCATGCCGCAGACGAGCGCGTGGGTGAACCCGGCCTCCCGGACCTCGGTGGCAAATGCGGCAAGCTCGCCCAGGTGGGCGCGCATCGTCTCGACTGCGCCGAGCCAGCCGAGCCGTCGCGCGCTCTCGGCCTGCGCGGCCGCTTGGGCGGGCTTCCAGAGCGTGGGATCGCGCCGCCAGAGCCGCTCGCCGAACCGCGCTTCGTCGAGCGCGGCAACGGCCCGCTCGACCGGCCGCGCGCCCGCGCCGAGGCGCATCCGTGCGCGCTCGGCGAAGCGCAGCGCCGCCGAGCGCGCCGCGATCCCGGCCACGAGCGCTGCGTGGGCGTCGGCGAAGGCCTTGACGCCGTCGGTCTCGAGCTGCGCCGTGACCGCGTCCATCGCGATGCCGACCTCGGCGAGGCGCGCGAGCACGCGATGGGCCTCGTCGAGGCCGGCCCCGAGGCGGTCCTCGGGGTGGCCGTGGTCGCGGTACGCCGCGAGCGTGGCCGGCGGCAGGGTGATCACGGTGTCGGGGCCGACGAGGGCGTCGACATAGTAGACGTCGGGGTAGGCGGGGTTCTTGGTCGAGGTGCTGGCCCAGAGCGGACGCTGTACGCGGGCGCCGGCGGCGGCGAGCCGGGCGAAGCGCTCGCCGGCGAACTTGGCGCGGAAGGCCGCGTAGGCGAGCTTCGCGTTGGCGATCGCCGCGCGGCCGCGCAGCCGCTCGAGCGCTCGCCGGGCGTCGCCCGCGGCAGCCGGGATCCGCTCCTCGAGGAGCCGGTCGACCACCGTGTCGACGCGGCTCACGAAGAAGCTCGCCACCGAGGCGACGCGCGCAAGCGGCTTGCCCGCGGCGAGGCGGCGCTCGAGCCCGCGGAGATAGGCCTCCATCACCTGGTCGTAGCGGGCGAGCGCGAAGATGAGCGTGACGTTGATGTTGAGGCCGTCGGCGAGGCACTCCTCGATGGCGGGGAGGCCGGCCAGGGTCGCGGGAATCTTCACCATCACGTTGGGCTGGCCAATGGCCTCCCACAGCCGGTGCGCCTCGCGCACCGTCGCGGCGGTGTCGTAGGCGAGCGCGGGGCTCACCTCGACGCTCACGTAGCCGTCGAGCCCCCCGGTGCGCTTGTAGACGGGCGCAAAAACCTTGGCGGCGGCGCGGATGTCCTCGATGACGAGCGTGTCGGCGATGGCCGCCGGGCTCTTGCCCGTGCGCACGAGCTTGCTGAGCGCCGCGTCGTAGGCGTGGCCGCGCATGATCGCCTGCTCGAAGATGCTCGGGTTCGAGGTGAGCCCGGTGATCTCGCCCTGGCGCACGAGCCGCGCGAGCGCGCCCGAGGCGAGCAGCCCGCGCTCGATGTAGTCCTGCCAGGGCGACTGGCCGAGCCGCTGCAGCAGGTGCAGCGGGTTCGCAAGCTTGTTCATCGCAGCAGCTCGCGGGCCCGTTCGGCCACGCGCTCGGCGGTGAACCCGAGCCGCGCGAAGACCTCCGCGCCGGGCGCGGAGGCGCCGAAGCGGTCGAGCGTGTGGGTGAGGCCGTTCGGCCCGACCCAGCGATGCCAGCCGAGGGCCACGCCCGACTCGACCGCGAGGCGGGCGGTCACGGCCGGTGGCAGGACGGCGTCGCGGTAGGCCTGGGACTGCTCCTCGAAGAGCTCCCAGCAGGGCATCGAAACCAACCGCACGCGGCGGCCGGCGAGCAGCGCCGCCGCGGCGACGATGAGCGACACCTCGGAGCCGGTCGCGAGCAGGATCAGCTCGGGGTCGGTTACCTCGGGATTGAGCACGTAGGCGCCGCGCTGGAGGCCGTCGGCGGGGGCGAAGCGGCTGCGGTCGAGCGTCGGGACGTTCTGGCGGCTCAGCGCAATCGCCGTCGGGCGGTGGCGATTGGCGATCGCGACGCGCCAGGCCCAGACCGTCTCGTTGGCGTCGCACGGGCGGATGAAGAGGAGGTTCGGGATCGCGCGCAGCGCCGCGTAGTGCTCGACCGGCTGGTGCGTCGGCCCGTCCTCGCCGAGGCCCACGCTGTCGTGCGTGTAGACCCAGATGGCGCCGAGGTGGGAGAGCGCCGAGAGGCGGACGGCGGGGCGCATGTAGTCATGAAAGATGAGGAACGTGGCTCCGTAGGGGATGATGCCGCCGTGGAGGGCCATGCCGTTGACCGCCGCGCCCATGGCGTGCTCGCGCACGCCGAAGTGGAGGTTGCGGCCGGCGTAGCTCCACGTCGGGCCGACGGCGCCCTGGACGCCCGCGGTCGCCGTGGCCGGGCTCTCGAAGTCACCCTCGCCCTTGAGCCAGGTGAACGTCGAGGGGTTGAGGTCTGCCGATCCGCCCATCAGCTCGGGGAGCCGGCGGCCGAGCTCCTGGAGCACCGTCTCGGAGGCTTTGCGCGTGGGAAGGCCCTTCGCGTCGGCGGGGAAGGTCGGCAGCTCCGTGTCCCAGCCCTCCGGCAGGCGTCCCGCCATCATGCGGCGGAACTCGGCCGCTTCGGCTGGAAACGCGCGCGCGTAGGCGGCGAGCGCGGCTTCCCATTCGCGTTCCCAGGCGCGCCCGCGGTCGACGGCGCGGCGGAAGTGCGCGAGCGCATCCGGGGGGATCAGGAAGGGTGGCTCGACCGGCCAGCCGAGCCGCTCCTTCGCCGCCCGCAGCTCTTCGGCGCCGAGCGGGGCGCCGTGCGCTTCGAAGGTGTCCTGCTTGTGCGGTGCCCCGTAGCCGAGGTGCGTGCGCACCATGACGAGCGACGGGCGGTCACCCACCGCGGCGGCCGCCCGCAGCGCCTGCTCGAGCGCCGCGAGGTCGTTGCCGTCCTCGACGCGGGCGACGTGCCAGCCGTAGGCTTCGAAGCGGCGGCCCACGTCCTCGGTGAACGTGAGCGAGGTGGTGCCGGCGAGCGAGACCCGGTTGTCGTCGTAGAGGACGTGGAGCTTGCCGAGCCGCAGGTGGCCGGCGAGGGAGCACGCCTCCGCCGCCACGCCCTCCATGAGGTCGCCGTCGCTCGCGAGCACCCAGGTGTGGTGGTCGACGATGACGTGGCCCGGGCGGTTGAAGCGCGCGGCGAGGTGCGCCTCGGCGATGGCGAAGCCCACCGCATTGCTGATGCCCTGGCCGAGCGGCCCCGTGGTGGCCTCGACGCCCGGGGTGAGGTGCACCTCGGGATGCCCGGGCGTGCGGCTGCCCCACTGGCGAAAGCGACGGATCTCGTCGAGCGGCAGGTCGTAGCCCGTGAGGTGGAGCAGGGCGTAGAGGAGCATCGAGCCGTGGCCGGCCGAGAGAATGAAGCGGTCGCGGTCGGGCCAGGCCGGATTCGCGGGGTTGTGGCGCAGGAGCCGCGTCCAGAGCACGTAGGCCATGGCTGCCGCGCCCATGGGCAGGCCGGGATGGCCCGAGTTGGCATGCTGGACCGCATCCGCGGCGAGAAAGCGGATCGTGTTGACACACGTCTCGTCGAGCCGGGCCCCCTCCATCAGCCGCCTCCGAAGTTCGAGGTGGCCCCAGCATACGCCGTGGCCGGGCCCGGGCAAGGGCTCTGCGGGTTGCAAACCCCCGGCGGAGGGCATAGGGCTCGGCCCCGCGATGGGCTACGTGGACAAGCACCTCGGCCCGGGTGAGCGGGTGATCTTCCGCACGCGGCTGCACCCCGTCCTCTTCAACGGCGCCGCCCGGTTTTCGGCCTTCGTCGTGCTCGTCGTGACGCTGGTGATTCGCCACAACGACCTCTCGCGGCAGGCGACGGTGCACCTCGTGCTCGGCGGGATCGCGGTCATCCTGGCGTCGTTCGTCACGCCCTTCGCCCGGTGGCGCACCTCGGAGTTCGCGGTGACCGACCGGCGGGTGCTGATAAAGGTCGGGCTCCTCTCCGTGCACACGGTCGAGCTGCTGCTGCAGAAGGTGGAGGCGATCGGCGTCGACCAGACGTTCATCGGCCGCCTGCTCGACTACGGGACGCTGCGGATCACGGGGACCGGCGGCACCGTCGAGACGTTCCCGCTCGTGCGCGCCCCGCTCGCGCTGCGCGACGCCGTGCTGGCCCAGGCCCCGGGCACGAAGGCCCGCACGGGCTGAGCCCGCACAGCGCCGAGCCAGCACGCCGCCGGCGCGAGGGTAGCGTACGGGGGTGGAGCCCGGGCGGCGGCCCTCAGGCCGCCGCCCCGTCCGGTGGTTCAGGCGCGGGCGCGCCGGCGCTCGCTGCGACCACCGGCATCGCGCGCGAGCTTCTCCTCGAGTGCCTTCACGACGAAGTCCATCACCGAGACATCGGACTTGACACAATGGAGCTTCAGCTCGCGATGCAGGTGCTTCGGAATGCGCGTCGCCAACTGGACCCACACCTCGGATTCACTTGCCATAATAGTCCTTTCTCCGCCCGTAGCGGGAATACCTGCATAACTATCGTGCCAGCGCAGCCGATGCAACACCGCGTGCGGGGCGCACCGCAGTCGCCTTTGATTACATCCTAGCTTCGCCAGCCAGAAGATCGTGGGGCGGGCAAAAAAATCGCGCGCTCGCGCGAGCCCCCTGCCCGAAGGTACTACGCCGCCGGGGCGCCGATCAGGCGCGGCTACGGGAGCGCTCGCCCGCCCGCGCCCGCGCGAGCTTCTCCGTGAGGGCGGTGCGGACGAAGCTCTGCATCCGCACGTCGTGCCGCACGCAGAACGCCTTCACTTCCCGGACGATGCGGCGGGGGACGCGGGTGGCGAGCTGGACGAGAGGCTCGTCGTCGGAGGCCGGATGTTTCATGCTTTCTTTAGGCTGGCGCGCGAGCCCGCGGGTGTCAAACGGCCGGACGGGCGCCTAGAGCCGCGCGGCGCGCTGCTCGAGGAAGGCGGCCACGCCGTCGACGAGCGCGTCGGTGAGCCGCTCCTGATAGGCGGCATCCTGCGCGCGCAGCGCGTCATCGGCCTGGGTGAGGAACCCCACCTCGACGAGCACGCCCGGCACCGGGTTGCGGGCGAGCACGGCGAAGTCGGCGGGGCGGGCGTTGTGGCGCACGGGGCCGACCTCGCTCCGCAGCGCCCGGGCGATCGCCCGGCCGAGGAGAGCGGCTTCCGGGCTCGCCGCCGTGAGGCTCGCCGGACGCAGCCGCCCACCGCCGTAGAACACCTCGAGGCCGCGCGGGTGGGGGTCGCTGCAGGCGTTGGCATGCAGCGAGATGAAGGCCGAGGCCGTCGACTCCGGCGGGGGGAGTCGCTCGTCGACAGGAATGTAGGAGTCGTCGCTGCGGGTGAGGAGGACGTTCACGCCGAGGCGGGCGGGGAGCTTCGCCGCGAGCAGCTTCGCCACGGCGAGCGCCACGTCCTTTTCGAGGACGCCCCCGACGCCGGAGGCGCCTGGATCGCGGCCGCCGTGGCCGGCGTCGATGATGACGAGCGGGGCGGCGGCCGCGGTGCGCGGCGGCGGCGCGGGCGGCGGTGTCGCCTCGGTCGGCCGCGGAGCGGGAACTGCGGGCGGTGCGCCGCGCAGGACGATCGTCACGACGTGGCCGTGGACCTCGACGTCGTATGGCGTGGCGTGAGCGAGGTCGAGCACGACGCGCGCGGTGTGCGGGTCGAACTGGCCCGTGCGCACGCGCAGGAGCAAGCCGCTCCCCGGCACCGGCTCCCGGGCCTGCGGCCCCACCACGCCGTCCGCGATGTCGACGTAGATGCGCTCGGGCGCTCCCTCGCCGGCGGCGAGCGTGCGGGCGAGCGGGGCAGCGGGACCGGAGAGCTCGAGGCGAACCTCGGGCGCAGTGCCACCGCGCACTCGCACCCGCTCGAGCAGCACGGGCGCGCCCAGGGCTGGCGCGGCCGCCGGAAGGAGCGCGAGCGCAGCGAGGGCGCGCATGAGCTGCGTCTATCTACGCCCCGGACGGCTCGAGTGTCCAGCAGCGGAACTTTCCCTGCCTGTCGCGCGTTGATATAGGCCGGAGCACAGTGCCGGGTACGGCACCTACCAGACGCAAGAGCGCACAAGGAGGGCTGAGCCATGAGCCGGACGACGCTGACGATCGGAGCCGCAGTGCTGCTCGCCATGGGGTCGGGGAGCGTGGCGGGGACGGTGAACTGCAAGCAGGTGCTCAAGTACCTGCAGACCGGGCGGTCGGTGTCCGACGTCGCCGAGACGATGGTGATCAGCGAGGACGACGTAAAGAAGTGCCAGGAGCAGGCGGCTGCAGGGCAGGGCGAGCAGGGCAAGGGCGAGACCAAGGGGACCGAGAGCGGCGAGCAGAAAGAGATGAAGTAGCCGCGACCGCCGAGGACCGCCGGTGGATGGCCGAGGCGCTCGCCGCGGCCGAAGCGGCCGGCGCGCGCGGCGAGGTGCCGATCGGCGCGGTTATCGTTCGCGGGACGCGCCTGCTCGCGCGCGCCGGCAACGCGAGCATCGCGCGGCGCGACCCGACGGGGCATGCGGAGGTGTTGGCGCTGCGGGCGGCCGCGCGCGCGGCCGGGAACTACCGGCTGCCGGGCGCGGTTCTCTACGTCACGGTCGAGCCGTGTGCGATGTGCATCGGCGCGGCCATCCAGGCGCGGGTCGGTCGGCTCGTCTACGGCTGCCCCGATCCCAAGGGCGGCGCGGTCGAGTCGCTGCACGCGCTCCACGCCGACCCGCGCCTGAACCATCGCATCGCGGTCACCCGCGGCGTCGAGGCGGAGCGCGCGCGTGCGCTCGTGCGCGCCTTCTTCCGCGCACGGCGCGAGGCGCGCTAGGCGCGTGCGGCTTCGCTCCGCCGTGCGGCTGTGGTAGGCATCTCGCTCGGAGAGGTGCGTGAGCCCGGTTGAAACGGCACGACTCGAAATCGTGTGTGCCCTCGCGGCACCGGGGGTTCGAATCCCCCCCTCTCCGCTCGTCCTCATGCTTGCCACTGCGCGCGTTGCCGGTTAGCTTGCAACGTGGCCAGCCGGCCACGGAGGGCAGGGGATGGGGGACTCGGACTCGGTCTGGGTGCAGCTCGCGACGCGGATACCCAAGGCGCTTCACCGCGAGCTCAAGCTGCACTGCGTGCGCACCGATACGTCGGTTCAGGCCTTCGTCGTGGCGGCGCTCGGCGAGAAGCTCGCGCGCGAGCAGGGGCAGGTGAAGGGTCGGCGCGCGAAGAACGCGTAGCGGCCTCCGCCGGCGGCACCGCGCCGACATGGCTCGGCAGCGCGCTTGTGCCTTGCGCGCGCGCGGGAGTTCTGCGACCGTGGTTGCGCCGGAGAGGTGCCCGAGCGGCCGAAGGGGCACGCCTGGAGAGCGTGTGTACCCACAAGGTACCGAGGGTTCGAATCCCTCCCTCTCCGCTCCGAAGGGGCCCGTCTTTACTCGCCTCTCGTCCGACGGCGGGGCAGGGTTCCAAGAAGGTTCCAAGGAATCGGCCGGTCGACCCTCCGCTGTGGATGCAGAGACGGACGGTAGTGGCGTGCCTGGCTTCGTCGTCAACGAGTTCCGGAAGTTCCTCCGCTGCGGCGTGCTCGCTCACGGCTTCGCCCGTGTCCGATGCGGGGACTGTGCGTTCGAGCGGCTGGTCCGGTTCTCCCTCCGCGGATGCGTCCCAAGGATCGCGCATGGGCTGACCTCACTTTCGATTCTTCGGGGCTTCAGGCGTTACAGGATTCAACCTTTACAGCCTGATCGTGGCGGTGGTCGGAGCCATTATATTCCTGGTGATCTATCACGCGCTGCACCGCACCGCTTAAGTGGCCCGACGAGGGCTTGCCGGGTGCCGTCCCCGTTTCGGTTGAGAAAGAAAATGCCGTATCCCTCCGGGGACTTGGGCAAGTCCGGTCGCCCGAAGGCGACCAAGGAGGGATACGGCAATGGCGAAGGGTAGCAGGAAGCAGAAGCGGAAGGCGAGGCAGACGGAACCGGCGGCGGGGACGCGGATGGGCGAGCCGGAGCTCGAGCTGTTCGGGCCCGATCCCCTCGCGCAGCGGCGCCGCGCGCTGGTCGGGGGTTTCATCGAGGACGCCGTCGCCACCGAACTCGACGAGGTCCTCCACGCCTGCCGGTACCAGCGCACGGGCGGCGAGGGCGAGGACGCCCGGCGCGGGTACCGGCATACCTTCCGGACCCGCGAGCTGACCACGAGCTTCGGCCCGACGACGATCCACGTGCAGCGCGCGCGGCTCTTCGACCAGGATGGCGCCCCCAGTGAGGAATGGCAGTCGACGCTGGTGCCCCGGTACGCGCGCCGCATGCGGGCGGTCGACGACGCGATCCTGGGCACCTACCTCGCCGGCGCCAACTCGCGGCGCATCCGCGGCGCGCTGCGCCCGCTCCTCGCCCACGCCCCGCTCTCCAAGAGCGCGATCAGCCGCGTGGTCCAGCGGCGCAAGCAGGCCTTCGAGGGCTGGCGCACCGAGCGCCTCGACGACAAGCCGGTCGTGTACCTCTTCCTGGACGCGATCGCCGTCCACGTCCGGGTCGACGGCGCCGTCCAGTCCACGCCGATCCTCGTCGCCTTGGGCGTGACCGAGACCGGGGAGAAGGAGCTCCTCGGCCTGCAGCTCATGGCGAGCGAGTCGACGGCGGCCTGGAAGGCGATGGTCGACGACCTCGTGGCCCGCGGCCTGCGAGCGCCGCGCCTCTGCATCATCGACGGGAACGCGGGCCTACGCCGCGCGGTCGGGGAAACCTGGCCGGCGGCGGCGGTGCAGCGGTGCGTCGTGCACAAGCTTCGCAATCTGGAGGCCCACTGCCCCAAGCGGGCGCTGGACGCCCTGCGGGCCGACTTCCACAAGATCACCGAGGCCAAGAGCCGGGCGGCCGCGGAGAAGGCCTACGCCCGCTTCGTCGCCTGCTGGCAGCGCCGCTGTCCCGGCGTCGCGCGCAGCCTGGCGGAGGCGGGGAAGGAACTCCTGACCTTCTTCTGCTTCCCGCGCGCCCAGTGGAAGTGCCTGCGGACCACGAATGCCATCGAGCGCCTCCACGAAGAGTTCCGGCGCCGCATCAAGACGCAGGCGTCGCTGCCGACCGAGGCGGGTGCTCTACCTCTTCCATGCCCTCTACGCGAGCGGGCAGATCCGGATGCGGCGCATCGATGGGTGGCAGCACCTCGCCAAGGTGATCGCGGCGGATCAACCCGGGATCTGAAAGCGGCGGGGCCGATAAGCGCCGCCTTTCTCCGAACTGGGGGAGGCGGCCCTGGAGCGTCCCGAAGTTCCGCTCACTGCGGCCCCGGGCTTCCGGGGAGCGGGCGCGGATGTGGCGGATGCCGAGGGCCTTGAGGGCACGGCCGACCTGCGTGTCGTAGGCG
>Ga0209061_1000524_pt1 | contig 92901 bp, 88 predicted proteins | sample Coa_R1_10_FD_187157 | JGI IMG/M metagenome (GOLD analysis project Ga0209061, IMG submission 187157) | Surface soil microbial communities from Centralia Pennsylvania, which are recovering from an underground coalmine fire - Coalmine... | ecosystem: Environmental > Terrestrial > Soil >...
GTCCGCGATTTCCGATGAGCGCAGCTTGCGCGGGTACAGTGCGGTCATACAATGAAGTTCTGACCCCATGACTTGCGCTGGAGAGTTTGCGTGATCGAGACGATCGTTAAAGTGCCGCTTCCTGAGCTCGGGGAGTCGGTGACCGAAGGTTCAATCGTCGAGTGGCGCAAGCGTCCGGGCGACTACGTCGAGCAAGGCGAGACGCTGGTCGACATCACCACCGACAAGGTCGACGTCGAGGTCCCGGCGACCGCTTCCGGCGTCGTCCGCGCGATCTACGGAGACGAGGGGGCGACCGTCTCGGTTGGGGCGATCCTCGCCGAGATCGACACGACGGCGCAGAGGCCCCAGGGCACACCGGCGCAAAGCGCCCCGCCCCCTGCGGGGACGGTTCCGGCGCCGAGCGGTGCGCCCGCGCCGGAAGGGAGAACCAAGCCGGCCGAACCCGAGACCCTCGTCACCCCCTCCGGTTTCGGCTCCGCCGGCGCCGCGGCGCATCCCGCCGAGGCGGCCTCGCAGCCGGGTCGTGCGACCGGCCTCGCGACGCCGCAGGCCCGCCGGGTCGCGATGCGGGCCGGGATCGACATCGCCTCGGTCAAGGGGACCGGTCCGGGCGGCTTGGTCCTGCGTGAAGACGTCGAGCATGCGATCGCCGACGGGACGGCCCGGCGAACGAACGGGGTCGCGAGCCCACCGCCTCCGGCCGTCCCGGCCGAGGCCAAGGTCACCCCGCTGAAAGGCCCCCAGGCAGCGCTCGTCGGGTATATGGAGCAGAGCCTCTCGATCCCGACGGCGACCAGCTTTCGCACGTTTGGGGTCGGGACGCTGGAAGCGCGCCGCAGCGAACTCAATAACGCGCTACGCGCGGCCGGCCGTTCGGAAAAGGTCTCGTTTACGCATCTGATCGCGTACGCGCTCGTCAAGGCGGCTCAAGAGATCCCCGGGATCACCGCGAGCTTCCGCCGCGAGGGCTCGACCTTGCAAAAGGTCGAGCCGGGGATCCATCTCGGGATCGCGGTCGACGTGCAGCGCAAAGACGGTTCGCGTTTCCTGGTCGTCCCCGTCATCAAATCGGCCGACACGCTCGATTTCGCTCGGTTCCGCGCCGCCTACGAAAACCTGATCGCGAAAGCGCGCGAGAACAAACTTTCGGCCGACGAGCTCGTCGGCGCATCGTTCACGCTCACCAATCCGGGCGGGATCGGTACGGTCGCCTCGGTGCCGCGCCTGATGGCGGGCCAGGGCGCGATCATCGCGATCGGCGCGATCAATTATCCTCCGGGCTTTACGAAAGCCTCGGACTCGGTCCTCAAGAGCCTGGGGATCGAGAAGATCATGACGATGACGAGCACCTACGATCACCGGGTGATTCAAGGAGCCCTCTCGGGCGAATATCTCCGGCGCGTCGAGGAGCTCTTGAACGGCGCCGATCGCTTCTACGAGAGCGTCTTTGCGAGCTTCGGGCTGACGGCGGGTGCGCCCGCGCAACCGGCACCGAGCGGCGCGGTCGAACTGGTCTCTTCGTCGAGCGTCAGCGTCGCGGGCGCTTCCGACGAGATGATTCGGGCGGTCGCGGCCGGGATGGCGTTGGTCTATTCGATTCGGCGCTACGGGCACTTGGCCGCGAATCTCGATCCTCTGGGGACCGAGCCGCAAGGAGATCGTTCGCTCGACCCGCGCACATACAACTTGACGCCGGCACTCATGGGCGCGATCCCCGCCTCCGTCCTGCGCGTTCAGGTCCCGGGCGATACGCTGGCCGACGTTTTGCCGAAACTGCGCGAGACCTACGCCTCGACGATCGCGTACGAGATCGAGCATATCTCGAACGAAGAGCAGCGCCATTGGCTGCGCGATTACATCGAGCGCGGCGTCCATCGCGTGACGCTCAGTCCGCAACGGAAAGCGCAGCTGCTGATGCGCCTGACCAAGGTCGAGACGATGGAGCGCTATCTACGGCGCAACTTCATCGGCCAAAAGACCTTCTCGATCGAAGGTCTCGACGTGATGATCGTGATGCTCGAGGAGATCATCAACATGCTCGCCGAGGACGGTACGCCGACCGCGGTCATCGGGATGGCGCACCGCGGACGGCTGGCGACGATCGCGCATGTCGTCAATCGTCCGTACGAAGAGATCCTCGCCGAGTTCGAAGCCGCCGAGATCCGTACCGAAGAGGGCGACGAAGCCTCCGACGTCGGCGGCGACGTGAAGTACCATCACGGCGCGACCGGGATCTACCACACGATCAACGGGACCGACATCCGCGTCGAGCTCGCCCACAACCCGTCGCACCTCGAAGCCGTCGACGGCGTCGTCGAGGGCCAAACGCGGGCCCTGCAGACCGAGCATAGCACCAACATCCCGACGCTCGACTTCAGCAAGGCGGCGCCGATCCTCATCCACGGCGACGCGTCGTTTCCGGGCCAAGGAGTCGTGGCGGAGACGCTCAACCTGCAGTCGCTGCGCGGTTACACGACCGGCGGGACGATCCACATCATCGCCAACAACCAGATCGGTTTTACTACCAATCCGAGCGACGCGCGTTCGACCCGCTACTCGAGCGACCTAGCGAAGGGGTTCGACGTCCCGATCGTCCACGTCAATGCCGACGACGTCGAGGCCTGCATCGCAGCCGTCCATTTGGCGCTCGACTTCCGTCACAAGTTCGGGCGCGACATCATGATCGATCTGATCGGCTATCGGCGCTTCGGTCACAACGAGACCGATGAGCCGGCATACACCCAGCCCGGGATGTACGAGAAGATCAAAGCGCATCCGACGGTCCGTGAGATCTTCGCCGGGAGCCTCGTCGCGCAAGGCGTCCTCACCAAAGAGCAGGTGCAGGAGATGTGCGACGCGGCGCTGGCGCGGATCAGCGAGGCGCACAAGAACGTCCGCGAAGGCGACGTCAAGAAGCTGATCGCGGCCGGTCACGAAGAGCGCGCCGAACAGGCTGCGCCGGCACCCGTCGTCTTCGATCGCGCGACGCTGTTGCGCTGGGCGGACGCCGTCGTCGCCACGCCGCCGGGCTTTACGATCAATCCGAAGCTCGCTCGCCAATTCGAACGGCGAAAGGCGCAGCTCGAAAAAGAGGGCGAGGTCGATTGGGGCCTGGGTGAATCGCTCGCCTTCGCCTCGCTCCTGGCGGAGGGGGTCCCCTTGCGTTTGACGGGGCAAGACAGCGAGCGCGGGACGTTCAGTCACCGTCACGCCGTCCTGCACGACGTCAAAACTGATGCGACCTGGACGCCGCTGCAACATTTCGCCGACGCTAAGGCGTCGTTCGAGATTTACAACAGTCCGCTCTCGGAGTACGCGATCCTCGGCTTCGAGTACGGATACAGCGTCGCGCAACCGAACGCGCTCGTCATGTGGGAGGCGCAGTACGGGGATTTCAACAACGGCGCACAGATCATCATCGATCAGTTCATCTCGGCGGGCTACGCGAAGTGGGGACAAACGTCGCGCCTGACGATGCTCTTGCCGCACGGCTACGAAGGCGGCGGTCCGGAGCACTCGAGCGCCCGCCTTGAGCGGTTCCTCTCGCTCGTCGCCGAGCGGAACATCCGCATCGCGGTCCCCTCGACCGCCGCCCAGTACTTCCACCTCTTGCGGCGGCAAGCGCGTTCGGCGGAGCCGGCCCCGCTGGTCATCATGACGCCCAAGAGCCTCCTGCGCTCGCGTCCCTCGTATTCGCAGATCGACGAGCTCGCGAACGGGAAGTTCCGCGAGGTCATCGACGATCCGAAATGGACGAACGACCGCGGCGGCGTCTCGCGGATCATCCTCTGCAGCGGGAAGATCTACTACGATCTGACCGGCGATCCGGATTACGCGAATATGAAGTCGACGGCGATCGTACGGGTCGAACAGCTCGCACCGTTCCCGCTCAAGCAGCTCCTCGACATCATCGAATCGTATCCGAACGCGAACCGCCTCGTCTGGGTTCAGGAAGAGCCGAAGAACATGGGGGCGCGGGCGTACGTCCGGCGGCGTCTGGTCGAACGGCTGCCTTCGCGGATCGACGATATCGAGTACGTCGGCCGCCCGTACCGGAGCAGCCCGAGCGAAGGTTACCCCGGGGCGCACGCCGTCGAGCAGCAGCGGATCATCAAAGCGGCGCTCGCGGAGTGACGGCGCCCGACTGAGCCGTCGGCGAGACGCCTTACTTTTGTCGGAATCGGCGGCCGCGGTTCTACAGATGTCCATGACCGGGCCGCCGCGCGTTGTCGATTGGCCGACGGCCTTCGCTCCCCGTTTCGGTAGACTGTGATCAGCAGAGTCGAATCCAGGGAGCGCGAGCGACGTGACGGTCCAGGTTTTAGCGGAGTTTCTAAAGGACAGGCAGTGTTGCCCGCACGGCGAGCACGAGCACGAGACGATGTTCGGCGATGCCGCGCTCCCCGATCATGTCCCGTCTGCGTGCTGGGATCTCGCACTCGAGCATCAGGGGCGGAGGCTCACCGTGAAGACGTGGTGTGCCGCCTGTCACGGGGAACGAAGCCGGAGCGAGACGATTCGCCTCGAGTTTCCGGGGATCGCGGCATAACGGAGGTCCCACTGTCCTCCCGCAGCGGAAAGGGTCCCCTTTCGGCGCTGCGGTGAGGGAGACGCTCCCGCCATCGGGAAACTTGAGCGCCTTACCCACGTGAGGCGCTTTTCATGACATATCAGCCCGGCTGGCATTTCGTCCAAGTCCCCGGTCCCACCAACGTTCCCCAACGTGTCCTGCGGGCGATCGATATGCCGCCGATCGATCATCGCGGCCCCGAGTTCGCCAAGCTGACCTTGGGGATCTTCGAGGGACTCAAGCGCGTCTTCAAAACGTCGGAGGGCGAAGTCGTGATCTACGCCTCGTCGGGGAGCGGTGCGTGGGAAGCGGCGATCGAGAACGCGCTCTCACCCGGCGACAAGGTCCTAATGTTCGAGACCGGGCAGTTCGCGGTGCTGTGGCATCAAATGGCCGAGCGCCTCGGGCTCGACGCGGAGTTCGTCCCCGGCGATTGGCGTCATCCGATCGATCCGGCTTTCGTCGAAGCGCGGCTGAGCGAAGATCGCGATCACACGATCAAGGCGGTCATGGCCGTTCACAACGAGACGTCGACCGGGATCATGAGCGATATCGCCGCGATCCGCAGGGCGATCGACGCCGCGCACCATCCGGCATTGCTGATGGTCGACACGGTCTCGTCGCTCGCCTCGATCGATTATCGGCACGACGAGTGGGGCGTCGACGTTACCGTCGCCGGATCGCAGAAAGGCTTGATGCTCCCTCCCGGTTTGGGTTTCAACGCGATCTCGAAAAAGGCGCTCGCCGCCGCCGCCAAGTCCGGCTGCCGCCGTTCGTACTTTTCGTGGGCCGATCAGCTCTCACAGAACCGCGACGGCTTTTTCCCACAAACGCCGGCGACGACGCTGCTCTATGGGTTGCGCGAATCGTTGAAGATGCTCGAAGAGGAGGGGCTCGAGAACGTCTTCGCGCGCCACCGCCGGCATGCCGAGGCGACGCGGCGCGCGGTCGGGGCCTGGGGGCTCGAGCTGCAATGCCTCGACCCGGCGGCTTATTCGCCGACTGTTACGACGATCCGCGTCCCGGCGGATCATGACGCCGATGCATTTCGAGCGACCGCCCTCGAGCATTTCAACATCTCGCTCGGGGCGGGTCTGGGTAAGCTGAAAGGCCGGGTCTTTCGGATCGGACATCTCGGTGATTTCAACGATCTGATGCTCGCCGGTGCGCTCGCCGGCGTGCAGATGGCGCTCGGTGTGCACGGGATACCGCACGGCGAGGACGGCGTGAGCGCAGCGCTCACGTATCTCGAAAGCGTCGCAAAGGCGGCGGCCCAACCGCCGGCCTACGCTTAAGCGATTCGTACGAGCGTCGGCTCCGGCCGGTTCGCCGAACGGCTCAAACGTGAGGTCGACGGCGAGGTCCGCTTCGACCCGCTGACCCGCGCGCTCTACAGCACCGACGCCTCGATCTATCAGATCGAGCCGCTCGGCGTCGTGATTCCCAAGACCGTCGACGCGGTCCGCTCGGTCGTCGAACTGTGCGCCCGGGAAGGGGTCCCGGTGACGCCACGCGGCGGCGGGACTTCGCAATGCGGTCAGGCGATCAACGAGGCGATCATCGTCGACTGCAGCAAGTACCTCAACGGCCTCGAGCGGGTCGACCTCGAGACGATGACGGCGACGGTCCAACCGGGGATCGTCCTCGACCGGCTCAATCGCCTGCTGAAGAAGGACGGCGTCTTCTTCCCGGTCGATCCCTCGACGGCGAGCCGGGCGACGATCGGCGGGATGGCGGCCAACAACAGCAGCGGCGCGCGCTCGATTCGCTATGGGAACATGGTCCACAACGTCCGCGCCGTCGACGGCCTCTTGCAAAGCGGCGAATCGTTGGCTGCGGCGAAGGAACGCTTGACGCGTACGATCCGCGAAATCGCGCTCCGCGAGCGCGACGAGATCGCGCTGCGCTTTCCGAAAGTGCTGCGCCGCGTCGGCGGCTACAATCTCGATCTCGCCACGGACGACGCTTTCGATCTGACGCAGATCTTGGTGGGCTCGGAGGGGACGCTTGCGTTCTTCACCCGGATCGATCTTGCGCTCGCGCGGCTCCCGCCGCACGCGGTCCTGGGCATCGCCCATTTCCCGACCTTCTACGCGGCGATGGACGCGACGCAGCATATCGTGCGGCTCGATCCGGTCGCGGTCGAGCTCGTCGACCGCACGATGATCGAGCTCTCGCGCGAGATACCGGTCTTTCGGCCGACGATGGAGCGATTCGTCCGCGGTGAACCGGCGGCGTTGTTACTCGTCGAATTCACCGGCGACGAGCAGGCGGCGCTGGTGCGTAAACTCGACGATCTCGACGAGCTGATGGCCGATCTAGGCTTCCCCAGCGGCGTCGTCAAGCTCATCGCCCAGGCCGATCAGGCCGAGATGTGGACGGTACGGCGCGCGGGACTGGACATCATCTCGTCGATGAAAGGCGACGCCAAGCCGGTCTCGATCATCGAAGATTGCGCCGTCCCGCTCGAGCACCTGGCCGACTACACGGCGCACCTCAACGAGATCTTCGCCAAGCACGGGACGGTCGGAACCTTCTACGCTCATGCGTCGGTCGGCTGCCTGCACGTTCGTCCCGTCCTCAATATGAAGAGCGATCTCGATGTGAAGAAGCTGCGCGCGATCGCCGAGGAAGCCTTCGCCTACGTCCGCGCCTTCAAGGGCTCGCATTCGGGCGAGCACGGCGACGGGATCCTGCGTTCCGAGTTTCATACCGAGATGTTCGGACCACGCTTGGTACGCGCGTTCGAAGCGGTCAAGGACGCTTTCGATCCGGCCGGATTGCTCAATCCCGGAAGGATCGTTCGGGCGCCGAAGATGGACGATCGAACGCTCTTCCGCTTCGGTCCGGGGTATCGGACGATCGAGTTCGGGACCGCTCTGGATTGGTCGCAGTGGGGCGGTTTTGCGGGGGCCGTCGAGATGTGCAACGGCAACGGTGCGTGTCGGAAGGAGACGGCGGTGATGTGTCCCTCGTTCATGGTGACGGCCGACGAGCGCGACGTCACCCGGGGCCGCGCCACGGCGCTGCGTTCCGCGCTCTCGGGTCGGCTGGGCACGGGTGCGCCGATGTCTCGGGCGCTGTACGAGGCGCTCGATCTCTGCGTAAGTTGCAAGGCGTGTAAGCGTGAATGCCCGACCGGGGTCGACATGGCGCGGATGAAGATCGAGTTTTTGCATCAGTACCACGAGCGCCACGGATATCGCCTCAAGGATCGCGTCGTCGCACACCTCCCTCGTCTCGCGCCGTCGCTCTCGAGAGCGAGCTCGCTGCTCAACCTGCTGGCGCGGCTACGACCGGTGCGGCGTGCGCTCGGCTTCAGCCCTCGTCGCAGCCTGCCCCGCTGGAGTACGACGCCGTTCGTCGATCGCGGTCGGCGGAGCGGGGACGTCGTCCTCTTCGTCGACACGTTCGACCGCTATTTCGAGCCGGAGAACGCGCGTGCGGCCGAACGCGTCTTGGAGCATGCCGGCTATCGTGTGATCTCCCCGATCGCCGGGCGTCCGCTGTGCTGCGGGCGCACCTATTTGGCGACGGGGATGATCGATGAGGCGCGCGCCGAGATGGAGCGGACGAGCACCGCGCTGCGTCCTTTCGCCGAGGCCGGGACGCCGATCGTCGGACTCGAGCCCTCGTGTCTGCTCACGATGCGCGACGAGTTCGTCGCGTTGCTGGGCGAGCGCGGCCGTCTCCTGGCGCGCTCGGCGGTGCTCCTCGAGGAGTTCCTGGCGCGTGAAGCCGCACTCGGGCGCTTTTCGCCGACTCTGCGGCCGCTTCCGTACCGTCGGGCGCTGGTGCACGGTCACTGCCATCAAAAAGCGCTCGATGCATTCACGCCGGTCACCGAGGTCCTCAGGCTGATCCCGGGCCTTGCCGTCGACGTCGTCGATTCGAGTTGTTGCGGGATGGCCGGGATGTTCGGCTACGACGACGAGCATTTCGATATCTCCATGAAGATGGCCGAACGCTCGCTTTTGCCGGCGGTTCGCGCGGCGGACGCGCAGACAGTCGTCGTCGCCGATGGGACGAGTTGTCGCCATCAGATTCGCGACGGCGCGCTGCGCGAAGCCGTGCACGCCGTGCTTTTGCTGGAGCAGGCGCTCCCGCCTACTCCTCGATCGTCCGTCGGAAGCGGTGCGGATCGAAGGCCTCTCTAGGGAGCGACGAAAGCGCCGCCGGCGGAGGAAACGGATAGCGAACGTAGCCGGGGTCGCCGCCGCCGGGGGCGCCTCCTCCATCCTCCAAGATCCGTTTCTTCGCCGAGAGTTCGACGATCACGCAGCGTAGCGCGACGATGCGCCGCGTGGCGTTCTCCCGATCGATCGGCTCGTAGTCGCGCTCCGGCCGATACTTTTCGAGCGCCGCATACTGTTGCGTTTCGATCGCGAGATCGTCGAGGGCGGCCTGCGCGATGCAGCGCGCGATGACGCTGCGGTATTCGAAGCTCGTGTTGTTCGCCTTGGGTGCCTTGAGCAGACTGACGACTTGATCGACCTCGATCGTCACGTGTGGATCGGCCGCGATGCAGCGGGCCATCCGACCGACGCGTGCGCAATGGATGAGGAACGCTTCGCCGACGAAGCGGTAGCTTTGCGGGACCACGTAGGGGAACGGTGCGTCGTGTACGGCGACGCGACAGACGGCTTGGTCTTCGAGAAATGCGCGGACGGCCGGCCAATCGTTCCAGGCGAGATCGGTGCGCCTGATTTCATTCCTAAAGTACCGCGGCCTCTCCATGACCGGAGCGTACCGCATAGGTACAAGGGGGACGCTTACATCTGCTCTTCGGAGAGGCGTGGACGCACCGGGACCGTCAGTGGCGCGATCAGGGCCTCGATGATCGCGTCGGCGGTGGTCGCGGTCCGCACGATTGCCCGCGTCTCGGGTGCGACGAACCCGTCCGCGACGCAGCGGTCGAACATCGCGATCAAGGGATCGAAATATCCCGCGACGTTCAGCAAGCCGCAGGGTTTGTCGTGGATCCCAAGCTGGGTCCAAGTCACCGCTTCGCAAAATTCTTCCAGCGTCCCGAATCCGCCGGGAAGGGCCAGGAAGGCGTCGCTCAAACGCGCCATCAGCGCTTTGCGCTCGTGCATCGAATCGACGACGTGCAACGCGGTCAACCCGGTATGCGCGATCTCGCGCTCGTCCAGGCGCTTGGGGATGACGCCGATGACCCGACCGCCGGCGGCGAGCGCCGCATCTGCGACCTGACCCATCAGGCCGATCCGTCCGCCTCCGTAGACGACCTCGATCCCGCGCAGCGCCAGCTTCTCGCCGACCTCGCGGGCGGCGGCGGTATAGAGCGACTCGCGACCGGTGTTCGCGCCGCAAAAGACGCAGATGCGCACCGGTTGCTACGTTTGAGCGATCGGCGTTCCGGCGACGGCCTCGCGGCTTTCGCACCACCGCCGCAGTTTGCCGATGACGTGTTCTTGGAAATGCGGCGTCTGTTGGTGGGCTTCGAAGGCCGCTTGATCGACGTACTGCTCGTACAGGAAAAACCGCCGAGGGTCGTCCTGCGCTTGGTGGACGACGAACATCTTGCAGCCGGGTTCTTTGTTCGCCTCGCGTTCCACGATCGCGAGCGTTGCGCGGGCGTCCTCGACCCGGTCCTCCGAAAACGTGTAGATCACTCCCAGACAAAACATCGTGAGGGGCTCTTTACCTTAGGACGCCGATAAAACCCCCTCTCGCCGCCCGAGCTTCGCCTTGGCAAGCGCATCCGCGATCATCTCGCCCTGCAGCCGGGGAGATCGCCAGCGCTCTTGGGCCGCCGGCCCGAGCAGATCGATCGGGTCGAAGTAGAGGAACGATCGCTCCGGTTTGACGCTCGGCGAGGTATAGACGGCGATCCCGTTTTCGCGATCGTAGTACTCATAACTGTGGACGTCGCGCTTTCCACCGCCTCCCGGGGCGTCGCAGACGAAGGTCGGCGTATGGAAGCCCGAGGTAATGCCGCGAATCGACTTCTCGATGTCGATCGCGGTCTGCAGCGTCGTGCGCAGGTCTTCGACGCCTTTGACCAAGTCGTGGGTGTACACGTAGTAGGGCGCGATGCCGAGCCAGCCCAGCCGTTTGACCAGCAGCGCCATCGTCGCCGGATCGTCGTTGACGTTTCGAATCAGGACCGATTGGTTGCGGATGGTCACGCCGCGTTCGATGAGGCGGCGGACCGCTTTTTCGGTGATCCAGCTCACTTCGGATGGATGGTTGAAGTGCGTGTGGATCACCACCGTTTTGCCGATCCGCCGGCCGTGATCGACGACGCGTGTGAGCGCATCGACCCAGGCGTGGTCGGTGAGGATCTTGCTCGGCATGACGGCGAGCCCTTTGGTCGCATAGCGCAAGCGGCGCACGTGCGGGATCGCAAGGAGCGCTTCGCCGATGAGCGAGATGCTTTTCGCAGCGAGCTGGTACGCGTCGCCGCCCGAGATGACGACGTCCTCGATCTCGGGATGCGACGCGATGTAATCGAACGCTTCCTGCCAAGCTTTGGGCGTGGTGGCCAGCGGTGCTTTGTCGACGGTCTGCGTATCGAGTCCGACCGCGTACGAGCGGGTGCAGAATCGACAGTAGACCGGACAGACGCTGACGGGGAGGAAGAGGGCGCGGTCCCTGTAGCGATGGACGAGCCCCGGGACCGGCGCATCGTCGCGCTCGTGCAGCGAATCGAGCGTCAGGCGCGGATGGTCCGGGAGCATCCGCGATCGCAGCGGGATGAATTGGGTGCGGATCGGATCGTCGTACGGCTGCGTCCAGTCGATCGAGGCTATGATGTACGGCGAGACGCGCACGGCCATCGGAGCCCGTCGAAACCCTTCGTCGGCGTCGGCGTAGAACTCGGCGGGGACGAGGTCCTTGATCGTCTCGAGCAACTCGAGAGGGGTCTTGATCGAGTGCTGGGCCTGCCAAAGATGATCGAGGAACGTCGCGACGTCGACGTCGCGGTACTTCGGAATCGCTCGCCAGAACTCGCCTTGGCGGATGTTCCGGTGCTCATAGGCCTGGTCGCCGGTCGGCGCTGCGCTCCCTCGGGCCGCCGGGGACGGTGCGGGCGGCTCGTCGAGCGTGGTCAAGCTTTGGTCCAACAGTTCCTCTCCGCAAGGGCGGTCACTTTCGCTGGAACCCGGCGAACGGGGGTAGGGCTGCACCCATGCTGAATCGCGCCGAGGAATGCCGGCGCTCGTGCGGGTCCTGTGTCTCTCTACGCTCCTGATCGGATGCTCCTCCCTTGCCGGCGGAGCCGTGAAGACGACCCTCCGCTTCGATATCGCTGCAGACCCGGCGAACTTGAACCCCCTGTTCGCACGGTCCGACGCGAACGGCGTCGACCAGCAGCTCGCGCGGCTGGCGTTCGAGCCGTTCATCGACGTCGATGCGCACGGCAAGCCGATCCCCGTCCTGCTCAGCGTGGTCCCGAGCGTAGCCAACGGCGGGCTCTCGCGCGACGGCCGGACGATCCGCTATCATTTGCGCCGCGACGTCCGCTGGCAAGACGGCGTCCCGGTGACCTCGCGCGACGTGGCGTTCACGCTGCACGCGATCCTCGATCCGCGCAATCCCGTCCGCTCGCGAGCCGGCTACGACTTGATCGACCGCATCGCCACACCCGACCCGTACACGGTCGTCCTCCACCTGCGCAAAGCCTGGGCACCGGCGGTGACGAGCATCTTCTCGTACGGGACCGCACCGCAATACGTTTTGCCGGCCCATATCTTGCAGAAGGAAGGGTCGCTTGCCGATGCGGCTTTCAACAGCGCGCCGGTCGGCGACGGCCCGTTCCGCTTCGTCTCGTGGCGGCGCGGCGACGGTCTGGTCTACGCCGCGAATCCGGGATATTGGCGGGGCGCGCCGGCGGTCCCGCGGCTGGCGATCCGCATCGTCCCGGATCCGGGGACGAACCTCACGCTGTTGCAATCGGGGGCGATCGACTGGAACCTCATCGCGCCGGCGCAACAGGCCGCCTTGGGCGAGCGCAGCGAGCTTCGCTACACCTATGCGCCGCTTGCGCTGGTCGCCGGGATCGCGATGAATACGAGGCACCCGCCGCTCGACGATGTTCGGGTGCGCCGTGCGATCGCCGCCGCGATCGATCGCGAGCGGATCAGCAAAACGATCACGTTCGGCCGCTATCCGGTCGTCGAGACGGCCCAGCCGCTCTTTTCCTGGGCCCGCGATCCCTCGGTGAAGGAGCCGGCATACGATCCCGCCGCCTCCGACCGGTTGTTCGATCTCGCCGGTTGGCGCCGCGGCCCGGGCGGGATGCGGATGAAGGACGGCAAGCCGCTCAGCTTGACCTACGTACAGTTCCCCGAATCGACGACCGGCATCAGGGTCGCGACCTTCGTGCAGAACGCGCTCGCGCAACGCGGCGTCGCGGTGACGATCAAATCGGTGAGCAGCGCCCAATTGTTCTTGCCCGCATCGAGCGGCGGGTTGCTCGCGCGTGGAGATTACGATCTCGCCTACGTCCCTTGGCCGATGGGCGCCGATCCCGACGACAGCTTCATCCTCGCGTGCAATGGGGTGGAGAACTACATGCGCTACTGCGATCCGCAGGTCGATCGCTGGGAACGAGCCGCCCTCGAGACGACCTCACGGGATGAACGCAGAGCGCTCTACCGTCGCATCGAAGAGAAAGTCGCCCAGGACGTTCCGATCCTCTACTTGTTCGATCCGACGTACATCTACGCGTATCGCCGGGGACTGCGCGGCTTCGCACCCAACGCCTTCACCCCGACCTGGAATGCTTGGCGCTGGGCGCTGCATTGAATACGCACGCGCCGCAGCGACGTCGCGCTCGCCTCAGAGCGCCTTCACCGCATTGGCGAGCTCCTCGACGGACTTCTTGGCGTCGCCGAAGAGCATCACCGTCTTGGGATCCTCGTAGAGCGGATTCTCGATCCCGGCGAAGCCCGTGTTCATGCTGCGCTTGAGGACGACGACGTTTTGGGCCTTGTCGACGTCGAGAATCGGCATCCCGTAGATCGGGCTCGAGGGGACGTTTCGGGCGGCCGGGTTCGTTACGTCGTTCGCGCCGATGACGAGCGCGACGTCGGCCCGCGCGAACTGCGGGTTGATGTCTTCCATGTCGTAGAGCGCGGTGTAGGGGACGTTCGCTTCGGCGAGGAGGACATTCATGTGCCCCGGCATCCGGCCGGCGACCGGATGGATCGCGTATTTCACTTCGACGCCCCGTTTTTCGAGCTGATCGGCGAGCTCGCGGACGCTGTGCTGCGCCTGAGCGACGGCCATCCCGTAACCCGGGACGATGATCACTTCCTTCGCATAGGCGAGCATCATGGCGACGTCGTCGACCGATGCCGAGCGGACGTTTGCGCTCGGCTTCCCGTTCGCGCCGGCCGCCGATTCGGTCGCCGGCGCGGCGCCGAACGCGCCGAAGAGCACGTTGGTGATCGTGCGGTTCATCGCTTTGCCCATCATGATCGTCAGCAACGTACCGGAGGCGCCGACCAGCGCGCCGCTGATGATGAGGACGTTGTTGGCAAGGACGAACCCGGTCAGCGCCGCGGCCAGGCCGGTGAATGCGTTGAGCAGGGAGATCACGACCGGCATGTCGGCCCCGCCGATCGGGAGGACGAACAACACGCCCAAGACGAGCGCCCCGCCGAACGCGATGAAAAACTCCATCTCGACGTTCTGGTTGAGGATCACCGCGATCGCCGAGCCGACGACGATGAGCGCGAAGAGGGCGTTGACGAGCTGCTGGCCGCGATAGGTGATCGGCCGGCCCGTCATCACCTCTTGGAGCTTGAGGAACGCGATGATGCTCCCTGCAAAGCTGAGCGAACCGATGATCGCCGAAAGGACGATCGTTACGGCTTGATCGATCGGGAGACTCGGCGGTCGTGTCGGCGACTCGACGAGGAGCCGGAGGAATTCGCCGGTCGCGACCAGCGCTGCGGCGCCTCCGCCCATCCCGTTGAAAATCGCGACCATTTGCGGCATCGCCGTCATCTTCACGGCCCGCGCCGAAAAGATGCCGATCGCCGCTCCGACGACGATCCCGGTCGCGACGATCCACCAAGCGACGATCCCTTGCGTCAGCGTCGCGACGAGCGCGATCAGCATACCGAAGGCGGAGATGCGATTCCCCAAACGGGCCGTGCGCGGGTGACTCAAGTAGCGCAGGCCGAGGATGAAGCATACCCCGGTCGCCAGGTACGCGATGTCGAGCGGGTTCGCCGGCGCGCTCGCCGAGGTCGCGACGGCGTTCATTTCTTCCCGTCTCCCGACGTCACGCGCGGCTTGAACATCTGGAGCATTCGCTCGGTAACCGTGTAGCCGCCGAAGACGTTCAGCGAAGCGAGGATCACCAAGATGACGCCCAGGACCGGCCCAAGCGTCTGGCTCGCCGTCCCGGCGACGAGAATTGCGCCGACGAGGACGATCCCGTGAATCGCATTGGTCGCCGACATCAGCGGGGTATGGAGCGTCGTCGGGACTTTCGAGATCACCTCGAGCCCGACGAATACGGCCAGGATAAAGACCGTCAGCTCGGTGAGGAGATGCTGACTCACGGCGCGCCTGCGGGAGCGGCGAGGGCGGCCGCCGTCGGCTCGTGCACGATCTTCCCGTCGTGCGTCAACGTCGTCCCCTTGATGATCTCATCGTTGAAGTTCAGATCGATCGCCCCGTCCTTCAAGAGCACTTGCAGGAGCGCGAAGACGTTACGCGAGTACAGCCGGCTCGCATCGTAGGCCATCGTCGCCGGCAGATTGAGCAGACCGACGATCGTGACCCCGCCGGCGGTCGTGATCACCTTCCCCGGCTCGGTCAATTCGGCGTTTCCGCCGGTCTCGGCCGCGAGGTCGACGATGACCGACCCGGGCCGCATCGCCTCGATCGCTTCTTTCGTGACGATCAACGGCGCACGCCGGCCGGGGACGGCGGCCGTCGTGATCACGGCGTCCGATTCGGAAACCGCCTTCTTCATCCCGGCTTGCTGTTTGGCCAGCTGCTCCGCGGTGAGCTCCTTCGCGTAGCCGCCGGCACCTTCTGCATCGGCGCCGAGGTCGAATTCGAGAAAGCTCGCCCCGAGGCTCTGGACCTGCTCCTTCACGACGGCACGCGTGTCGTAGCCGGTGACGACGGCGCCGAGCCGGCGCGCCGTCGCGATCGCTTGAAGACCGGCGACGCCCGCCCCGATGACCAGAACCTTCGCCGGTGGGATCGTCCCGGCCGCGGTCGTGAGCATCGGGAAAAATTTCGGCAGATATTCGGCCGCGAGGAGCGCGGCTTTGTAACCGCCGATGTTCGCTTGCGAGGAAAGGGCATCCATGCTCTGCGCGCGCGTAATGCGCGGGATCGTATCCATGCTCAGGGTCGTGAGCTTCGCTTGCGCGAGGCGTTGCACATAGCTCGGATCGCCGAGCGGCGCCAGCAGCGCGATGAGGACCGCGCCGGGCCGCATCGACTGCAGCGCCGCATCCGACGGGCGGCGCACCATGACGATCAGGTCGGCATCGCTCAAGAGCGCGCGCTGGTCCGCGGCGATCGTCGCGCCGACTTCGGTGTAGGCCGCGTCGGGATAGCCGGCCGCGCGGCCCGCATCGTGCTCGACGGCGACGGCCAGTCCCGACTTCACGAGTCGGCCGGCGGTTTCGGGGACGATGGCGACCCGCCGTTCGCCTTGCGCCGATTCGCGCGGGACGGCGATCTTCAGCATGGGGGCATCCGGTCCTGTGGGAGTGGGTCGATGATGTCGTGCGGTCTATCCATTGCGCTGCGGCTGGTCTCGAGCTCGCTCGATTAGAAGCGGGCGATGAGGAGGGCTTCGTTGATCGGCGTTTTGTACGACAGCGCCCCTTCGTCGATGAATTCGCGCTGCATGTCTTCGACCGTCGCGACGTCGACCCGGAGATCGGGGTAGACGTCGTAGCGGGGTGAAGTGCGGATCAGCTCCGCCGGCTGTTTGGTGTAGCTGACGAGCGCTTGCTGGATATCCGGGGCGAAATAGCCGTTCCCTTGCAGATCCCTCGCGGCCCTGCGCAGCGCGCTCATGACCGCACCCGCCCCTTCCCGGTCGTTCAGCAGATTCGCGCCGAAGAAGACGCCCGAGGCGGAGATCCCGGAGGGCGGGAACCCGATGATCCGCGCGAGATGCCTCCGTAGGAACGCCTCGGTGAACGGTGAGTTCGAGAAGACCGCATCGACGGCTCTGCGCTCGAGCGCGATCCCCTGGTCGGGATTGCCGAGATTCACCGGCTGGATATCTTTGACGCCCAAGCCGTACGGGCGGAGGATGCGCGCGACGTAATAGGCCGAAGCGGCTCCGGCCCCGCCGAGCCATCCGACTTTCTTCCCGCGCAGCGCCGCGGGCGTACGCTCACCGCTCGCGTAGAGATCCTCACGGATCAGGAGCGCCGACGGATGGCCGACCCGCGGCTGATACGCGGTCGAGGCGACGAACTTGATCGGGAACGAGCGGCTCACCGCGTTGTAGAACGCAGCGGAGAGCGCTGCCGCGACGACGTCGAGCTTCCCCGTGGCGGCCAGCGCCATCGAATCTTGGCCGGAGAGAATCGGGGTGAGAGCCGCATCGAAGCCGGCCGCGCTCAGATAGCCCCGCGCCGCCGCGACGAAGACCGGAGCGAAGAGCGTCGAGGGGACGTAGCCGACGGCGAGCGGCCGGCCGGCGGCGCGAGCGCGGCGCGGGGACGTGCCGAACGCCGCGAACGCGCCGAGACCGACGATGAAGCGAGAGCGGTCGAGCACCTATCGCGTGGCGGCTACGGCGCTGAGCAGCCGAACTGTGTTGCGCAGGATCCCGATCTTCTCGATCTCGACTTCGACGACGTCGCCGTCTTTGAGGAATTCGGGCGGCGTGCGGGCGAAGCCGACCCCTTCCGGAGTCCCGGTCGCGATCACGTCACCGGGATCGAGGGTGTAGCCTTTCGTGAGCTCGTGGATGATCCGCTTGATGTTGAAGATCATCAGGCGGGTATTGGAGTGCTGCTTCTCGACGCCGTTGACGCGCAGCATGATCTCGAGGTTTTGCGCGTCCGCGATCTCTTGCGTGTCGACGATCCACGGACCGAGCGGGCACGAGTTGTCGAGGGATTTCCCTTTGAACCACTGGCCGTAGTCTCGCTGCATGTCGCGCGCCGTTACGTCGTTGAGGCAGCAGTAACCGAAGACGACGCCGAGCGCGTCTTCTTCGCTCACGTCTTTGCAGCGCTTTCCGATGACGACCGCCAGCTCGGCTTCCCAGTCGTACTGTGAGGAGACCTCGGCTTCGAGTGCGATCTCCGCGTCGGGGCCGATGATCGTGTTGGGTGCCTTGGTGAAGAAGGTCGGGAGCTCCGGAAGCTTCAGCTCGATCCCCCGCGCGCGGGCCCCTTCTTCCGCATGGGCGACGTAGTTGCGCCCGACGCAGAAGACGTTCTTGGGCGGCCGGACTGGAGCGAGCAGCCGGACCTCCGCGAGCTTTTGCGGTGAGCCAAGCTGCTTCAAAGCCGCCTGCCGGGCCGCTTGGTCCATCCCGATAAAGGCGTACAGCGACTCGACCGATGGGGGGAGCGGCGAGATCGAATCCCCGGAGATGACGCCCGGCCGTTCCCGGCCCGTTGCGTCGGCGAAGGTAGCGAAGCGCATAGTTCTTATCCCTTGGAAGTTGGCGTTGGACGGCCTTCCATTCCCCCGAAGGGCTCCGGGTTCCGTCCTGGAAATGGGCGGCATGGCCTTTCCCGATTGCGATCTTCGCAAGCACCCGCCGCGCGGCGCGCGAGTCATGCTGGGCGGCCTCTACTTCCTGGCGCGCACGATCGACAAAACCCGGGCCAAGCTCGCCGGGACCCTCGGGGAGTACAAAGTCACCCCCGGGATCTCGGGATATCTGTTCGAGGAGCTCGGGATTACCGAAGAGCAGTTCGACGAAGTGGTTCGTAACGCGAAGAGCGACGAGGACGTCGTTGCCTGGCTGCACGCGAATACCGACCAGTCGAAGTATCCGGCGATCAATGAGATGCTCTGCAATCGCCGTATCCGCGACGAACAGCACTTGGCCGAAGTCCTCCCGCGCTATCCGATCTTGCGCGAGCGCCCCGAGCTGCGCAACTGGTTCGAGATCTTCGATCTCGACGACGAATGGATGTTCCGGCCCGAAAACATCGGCAAACCGGGCGCTGCAAAAGAGGTCCCGGTCTAATCTCGGAGGCCTTTACGTCGGCCGGCGCGTGAGGTGCCACTCTCCGCAGTAGCGGCATTGGTAGGTGAAGAGGACGTCGGCCATCCCGTTCATGGCGGCGACGGCGCGCGCTTGCTCCCGCGTAGGATAGCGATCCTTCGATGCACAGCTCCGCTCGATGTCGCGGTCGATCGCTTCATCGTACGTGCCGCGGTTGCGAAGCCAGAAGTCCATCAGACTCTCGGTTCCGCTCGGCGGTTTCTTCGGCGGTCGGCGCCGGCTGCGCATCGCTTTTAGTGAGCGGGCGACGGGTGTGTGATCTTGTCGAAGTCCGGCAGCTTCGTCGTCGCCGCCTCGGCGGCCGCCTCGCGACGCTTGCGCGCCGCTTCGAGGGCGCGCTGATAGAGCGTCACCATCCCCGGTGCGTTCGGATCGACCCCGCCGGCCCTGATCAGCTCGACGCTCCGTCTCACTTTGAGCGTCGCGGGGTTGTAGTCATAGGAGAGGCGATACAGGCCGGGGATCGCCTCACCGTTCGGCGTCCGGATGAACGCCTGGGCGGCGTTCCCATACGCCTCGGTGTTGAAGCTCTTGTCCGCTGAGGGTTTCATGCTCACGACGTGCGAGACTTGTCCCCATTTGTTGGTGTCGACGAAGACCTCGACGTGCAAGGGGACCTTCGGCGCGACGAACGTCGCCGAAGGGTGCGGTGCGGGCGCGGTCTGCGCGAACACAGGCGAACGCGATGCGGCGAGGGCGAGCGCGGCCGACGCGAGCGCGCGCCGGAATACGGTGCGGACGATCAGTTCCGTGAAAGGGCCGCAAAGGCTGCGCCGCACGACGCGCAGGCGACGATGACTTGGTAGCGTGCCGGCTGCAGACGCAACTCATCTGCGTCGCGCGACTTCGCGTCGTTCCCGCAGTACCGACAGGGGACAGAGGTCGAGTTCCTCTTTGGGCGCTCTTCGTCCACGCCCACGCTTTTACCCAGACTCGATCGACGCCCTGCTTCCCGGCGCGACGGGACGCAAACATCCGTTTGCCGAACCGCCGGAGTAATGCGGATCAAGAGGGCTGCGGCAGTATGCATGCTTGCATTGCTGACAGCCTGTCGACAACCGACGACTCCGGAAATTCAAGCGATAGCACAGGGCTCGAACGACGTGCAGATCGAGGCGTTGCAGATCCTCCCGGACGACGCATCGCCTGCACCGGTCGCGCCCACGCCTACGGCGACCGGCGCTCCCAGGGGCGGCCGCGCGAGCGCGAGCCCCGTCGAGGAGGCCCCTGCGAGCGTGTACTACGTCTGTAAGGTGCTCTTCGTCAACTCGTCCTCGGCGGACGTGACGCCGGCGCTGGATCACTTCGTTTTCGTGAGCCAATCGCCGCGCGCGACGTATCGCGCGCTGACCTCCGGACTCCCGGGCGGGATCGATGCGACGAACCCGACGACGTCGGTGAAGGCAGGCGACAAACAGGAATATACGCTCGTCTTTCATGTGCCCACCGGTGCGATCGGGACGGTCCTCTACCAGCCGTAGATTCGGCCTGGTTCTCGCCCTACTCGTCGTCTTGAGTGCTGCGACCGCGCCGGCACGGGCAGCGCGGCCCCTCCTCGATACGCATCAATGGGACGCGTATTTCGCCTTGTTCGCACCCGACACGGTCGTCCCGTGGAAGAAGATGACGATCCGCCTGGACACGTTCTCCGGGGCCCCGGTCGACTTCAGCGCATACGCCGTCGATCCGGCCGAGGTGCTGATCGCAGGTCCGGGCGATCGCTACCGTCCGCTCGACACGGCGCATCGCACCCCGGTCGCACGCTGGCGCTTCACGCCCCCTCCCGGTTACCATTTCGAATCGAACGACGTCGAGGTTCCCCTGCAGAATCGCGAGGGATTTTACGTGATCGAGGCGCGCCGCGGCGAGGCCGTGCAGCAGGTTTGGCTCGACGTCACGCGCGTCGGGCTGATCGTGAAGGAAGGTCCGGACGGCATCTTTCTGTACGGCACCGATCTGGGGAACGGGCGTCCCCTCGCCGGGATGCGCGTGACGTGGCTCGTCGGTTCGCGCTTCGTTTACGGGAAGACCGATGCCGCGGGGATGCTTCGTTGGAGCGGCCCGGGCCGACCGTCGTTCGCCCTGGCCGAATGGGGCGCGAGCAAGACCTTCATCTCGCTCTTGCCGGTCGCGCCGGTTCCACAGGGAATCGTCGGAGTCCGGACCGATCGCGGGATCGTTCGGGCCGGCGATCCGCTCAACGTCGTCGGCTTCGTGCGCAAGCGCGTAGGGAATGAGTATCGCAGCGTCACCGGCGAGGTGCGGGTTACGGTAAGCGGGAATGGACGGCAGCTCGTCTCCCAGACGTTCCGCCTCGATGCCGCCGGTGCGTTCAGCGGCGCGCTGCCGATCCCCCGCGATGCGCCGGCCGGGGAGTATGCCGTCCTGGCCGAGGCCGCCGGCGCGACCGGCGGGACCAGCATCCATGTCGATGCGGTCAGCGACGTCCGCTTGACGATCGCGCCGCCCTGTCCGTCTCTCTGTCAGGCCGATGCACCGATAGCGCTCGAGATCGCGGCGAGGCGCGGGGAGCAGCCCGCCCCCGGCGTCGACCTGCACGTGCGTGTCGTCCGCTCGCCGCACGTCTTTCCGCCGGGCGAGTCAGACGAAAAACCGCGCTGGGGGACGACGCTCATCCTCGATCAGGCGGTCAAGACCGACGCGCAAGGCCGCGCCTCGGTGACGATCCCGGCGCCGACCGACGGCTTGGACTCGACCTACGGCATCACGGTCTCCGGCGCATCGGCGACCCAAACGACCCGCGTCGTTGCGGCGGCAGCGCGCTACGCGCTCTCGGTCGAGCCCGATGAGACGTCGGTCGACGTCGGCGTCCCGATCGGGATCGAGGTGAGCGCCTTCGATCCGACCGACGGTTCGCCGGCGGCGCACCAATCCGTCGTCGTCAAGCTCTCTCATGGGAAAGGCGAGGCGCAACAGAGCGTCACGCTCGACGCGAACGGGCATGGGCACGTCGTCTTCCAAAAGCCCGATCTGGGCGCGAACCTCGTCATCGCATCGCTGAACGCCGACGGCAAGACGGCGCTCGATGCCGCCGAGGTGACCGTCGCGCCGCAGGCGATGCGCGCCGCCGTCGCAAGCGGTCCGCGCGACGTCTCGATCTCGTTGGATCGTCCGCGCTATAAGCCGGGCGAAAAGATCACGGTCAACGCCCAGCTCGCAGGCGCGACCGGGGACGCGTTGATCACGCTCGACGGCCTGCGGGTCTATGACGCGAAGACGGTCCCGGTGCGGGGCGGGCACGCCGTCGCGACTCTCGATGTGGGATCGATCAGCGGCGACCTCAAGGTCGGCGTGGCTTTCGTCCGTGACGGTGCGACCGTCGTGAGTTCGATCCCGGTCGCCGTCGACGGTCCCGGCCGCGCACGTCTGACGACCCTCTCGCTCGACCGGCCGGTTTACGGGCCGGGTGAGCGAGCGCGGGTGACGATCCACGACGGGAATGCACAGGGCCCGGCGACCGTCGCTGTCCGGCTCACCACTGCGCGTCCGGCCGATCCGAGCGGCTTCGTCGGCGTCGAGGGTGTCCTCGACGTGGGGGCGACCTCGACGCAAGATCCGACCGCCGACGACGTCGCCTGGCATGCCTGGGTAGCGCCGGCGAGCTCGAAGGCTGCGGACATCTTCGGGTTCGATCGGCCGCCGCAGACGAGCAAGCAGGAACCGAGCCTCGGCGCTTCGGCACCGCAGCCTCTCTTCTGGAAGGTGCAGCGCATGCAGGGCGACGTCGTCGAAGTCCCGCTCCCGCGGGAGCGGGGCCGCTATGTCGTCTCGGTTCTCAAGATCGCCGACGAGGGTGACGTCGGTGCCGCCGCCGCGACGATCGTCGTTCAGTAGGAGCCCTTGCGAGACTAACGCTATGTCCCCGCTCGCCACCGTCCCCGCACCGGATACCGCACGGGTGATGCTCATCGATACGTACGGCCTGGTCTATCGGGCGTTCTTCGCATTGCCCGCTTTGACGACGACGAAAGGCGTCCCGATCAATGCGGTTTACGGCTTCACGATGATGCTCACCAAGATCATCAACGACGAGAAGCCGACGCACGTGATCGCCGCTTTCGATCGGGGGATGCCGCAGGCGCGGGTCGAGCTCTATGCCGACTACAAAGCGCAGCGTACCGAGACGCCCGATGACTTGCGCAGCCAATTTGCCCTCGTCCGCAAAGTCCTGGCGGCGCATCGGATCCCGATCCTCGAGATGGAAGGGCAAGAGGCCGACGACATCATCGCGACGCTCGCGCGACAAGCGGAAGAGGCCCGGCAAAACGTCCTCATCGTGACCGGCGACCTCGATTTGCTGCAGCTCGTCGATGCGCGCACGACGGTCCTCCTCACGCGTCGCGGGATCAGTGAGCTGGGACGCTATGACGAAGAGGCGGTGCGCGCGCGCTTCGACCTCGAGCCGGCGCAGCTCGCCGACTACCGCGGCCTCAAGGGCGATCCGTCCGACAACTTGCCCGGGATCCCGGGCGTCGGCGAAAAAACCGCGATCAAATTGATCAAAGCCGCGGGTTCGCTCGACGCGCTCCTGGCGAACCCGAAGCTCGCCGGTTCGCCCAAGCTCGAAAAGCTGATCGAAGAATTCGGCGACCAAGCGAGACTTTGTCGCGACGTCTCGGTGGTCTCGCGCGACCTACCGATCGAGCTGCCGTGGGAGGCCGCGGCCTATCGCCCGCCCGAGAACGACGAGCTCTACGCCCTCTATCGCGAGCTCGAGTTCAAGTCGCTTCTCGGCAAACTCGAAGCCCCCAAAGAGGCGCCGCAGCCCGAACGAGGCGCGCTAATCGAGGGCGAATACAGCTCGTTCGTCGCCGCGACCGATCCGCCGGATTTCAGAAGACTGGCGGCGTTGCTGAACGAGGCGGCGGCGAACGAGCGCGTCGCGCTGGTCGCCCACGGAGACGAACTGGCGATCAGCACGGGGGAAGGGCGAGGCATCTCGTTTTTGCAGAGCGCGCTCGCGGTCCCGGAGGTCGGCCAGGCGTTCACGAGGCTCTGGGACGGCGTCGAGCACTTGGTGACGCACGATGCGAAGCAGCTGTTCGCGACCCTGAAACTCCCGCTTCGGCCGATCGCCGACGATACGATGATCGCCGCGCACCTGCTCAATCCGTCGCGCGCCTATACCAACCTCGCCGATGCGGTCAGCGAACACCTCGGGAAAGAGCTTCCGACGCAGAGCGCCGCTTGGGCCGACGCCGTCTGGCGACTGGCGCATAAGACGCGTCACGAGCTGGCTCTGCGCGAGCAAAGCTCATTGTACGACGATGTCGAGCTCCCGCTCGTCGGCGTTCTGGCGAAGATGGAGGCGGCCGGTGTCGCCCTCGACCCGGCGGTGCTGGCCGATATTTCGAAGGCGATCGACGCCGACGTCGTCCGCTTGCAAGAAGAGATCTACGAACTCGCCGGCGAGAGCTTCAACATCGGCTCGCCCCAGCAGCTGGGGCGTATCCTCTTCGAAAAGCTCAAGCTGCCCGCCGGGAAACAGAACAAAACGGGTTGGGCGACCGGGGTCGAGGTGTTGCAGTCGCTGGCCCGCGACTACCCGATCGCCGCGAAGGTGCTCGAATATCGTGAGGTCAGCAAGCTCAAGAACACCTACGTCGACGTCCTCCCGACGCTCGTCGATCCGCGCGACGGCCGCCTCCATACGGTATTCAATCAAACGGCGACCGCGACCGGGCGGCTTTCTTCGACCAACCCAAACCTGCAGAACATCCCGGTCCGCAGCGAGCTCGGCCGTCAGATTCGGCGCGCGTTCGTCGCGAGCTCGCCGGACCACGTCCTGCTGGCGGCCGACTACAGCCAGATCGAGTTACGCTTGATGGCGCACCTCTCGGGCGACCAAGCGATGCGCACGGCCTTTCTCGAGGGACAGGACATCCACGATTTCACCGCGCGTCAGATCTTCGGGATCGGGCCGCTCGCACGGGTGAGCCCGAACGAACGGCGGATGGCGAAGGCGGTCAACTTCGGGCTCCTCTACGGGATGTCCGATTTCGGACTGGCCCAGCGCCTGGAGATCAGCCGATCCGAGGCGAAGGCGATCACGGCGCAATACTTCGCGCGCTTCCCGACGGTCCGCTCGTGGATCGAGCGCAACCTCGCGGAGGGCCGTGAACGCGGCTACGTCAGCACGATCCTCGGACGGCGGCGCTACATGCCCGATTTGCGGGCGCAGAATTATCTGCTTCGCTCGGCGGCCGAACGCGAAGCGACCAACGCCCCGCTTCAGGGCAGCGCGTCGGACTTGATGAAGCTGGCGATGGTTCGGATCGACCGCGCGTTGGAAGCCGCGAAGCTCGACGCCGTCATGACGTTGCAAATCCACGACGAGCTGATCTTCGAGGTCCGCAAGGACGTCCTCGACGCGGTCGCATCGGTCGTCAAGCGCGAGATGGAGCACGCGATCGAGCTGAGCGTCCCGCTGGTAGCGACGCTGAAGAGCGGGCGGAACTGGTATGAAGTCGAGCATCTGGACGTCGATAGCTAGTCTCGGGGTCCTGGCGTTGATGGTCGGAGCCGTTGCGCAGGCGGGGCCGCCGATGACCGCGCAGTGCGGCGACGATCAGCACCCCGTCGCCTGTCGAGCCGTCGTGATCGCCGCGCCGGCCGCATCGCTGACGATGGCCGTCGCGGACACCGCGGCGCTGCGCGAGCACGGCTTGATGTTCCGTACCTCGCTCCAGCCGCACACCGGGATGTTGTTCGTCTTCCCTCGGGAGAGCGATTCCGTCGAATTCTGGATGAAGAATACGCTCATCCCGCTCGACATGGTCTTCGTCGATCACAACGGCGTCGTCACGACCGTCGCAGCCGACGTCCCGGCGACGACGCCCTCGACGCCGGATGCGGAGATCCCGCGGCGGAGCGGGCGCGCGCAATACGTCCTCGAGCTGCGCGCGGGCGAGGCGGCGCGAGACGGGTTGCGTCCCGGCGTCCGCCTGCGCATCCCGAGCGTCCGCGCCAAAGACTAGCGTGCCCGAACTCCCCGAGGTCGAGACGATCGCACGCGGCTTGGCATCCGCGATCGTGGGGAAGACGATCGCCGGCGCCGAGGTTCGTTTGCCGAAGGTCGCGATCGGGAACGGTGTCCCGTTCGCGCGCGCGGTCGTCGGCGAAAGGATCGCGGGCGTCGGTCGGCGCGGGAAATTCGTCGTGATCCGGCTCGAGTCGGGCCGCTCCCTCGTCGTTCACTTGCGGATGACCGGGCGGTTGATCGTCCGCGGGGCCGGTGCGCAGCCCTATCCGTACACCAACGTGAGCCTCGCCTTCAGCGACGGTACCGGCCTGTGTTTTGCCGACGTCCGGCAGTTCGGTCGGATTCGGATCGTCGAGGCGGGCGAGCCCTGGGATGCGCAGGTCGGGATCGAGCCGCTCGCGCCGGAGTTTACCGAAGAGCGCTTCGGCGCGATCTTGAGAGGCCGAACGGCGGCCGTGAAGGTGCTGCTCCTCGATCAGCGCCGGATCGCCGGGATCGGGAACATCTATGCCTGCGAGGCGCTCTGGGAAGCCGGGATTCGGCCTTCACGCCGCGCCGGCACGTTGACCAGAGCCGAGCGGGGCAGGTTGTATAGGGCGCTTCGGGCCGTTCTCTCCAAGGCGATCGAGCTGCGCGGGACGAGCATCGACGATTACGTCGACGCCGACGGCCTGCGGGGAGGGTTTCAGCATGCGCTCTCTGTCTACGGAAGGGCGAATCAGCCTTGCCTGCGCTGCGGCCGACCGATCATTCGGACGGTTCTGGCGCAGCGCGGGACGTGGTGGTGCCGCCGCTGCCAGAAGTAGCGAGCGCCGGCCGGTTTCGCAACGAAGGTCTGTCTCCGGGCGTTTTAGGAAGAGGGATAAGCCGGGGGATTCCCGATTTATCCCGGAGTTTGGGCTACTCTGCTCCTTCCGGGCCCCTCGAGGTCGAAAGACCTTGCCGGAATGAGGACGGGCCCATTTCGTTGTGGGGCAAGTACAGGAGTTCGTTATTACTACATCTACGGTACCGGCGGCGTCTGACGGCCAAGAAGAGTTAGAGGATCAACTGGCGCTCGAGCAGCGTCTCTATGAGGAGAGCCTCAAGGTCCTCGACGAGGGCCAAGTCCTCACGGGTGTAATCGTCGCCAAATATCAAGATGAACTTCTCGTCGACATCGGCGGGAAGTCCGAAGGGATTCTCCCCTTCCGCGAGCTGTCGCTCGCAATCGATCCGAAAGAGCTCAAGGTCAACGACAAGCTCGAGGTGATGATCCACCGGATCGACGATCAGGACGGGACGCTGTTCCTCTCGGAACGGCGCGCACGGGCGCTCAAGACGTGGGAAAAAGTGATCGCCGCCCACGAGAACGACGAGGTGATCGAAGCGACGGTCACCCAAGTCGTGAAAGGCGGGGTCCTCGTCGACCTCGGGATGCGCGGTTTCGTCCCGGCGTCGCAGATCCGTCGCCAGCCCGTCGGGAATCTCGAAGAGATGGTCGGGAAGCGGTTACGCCTGAAGGTGATCGACCTCGATCATAAGCGGCACCGCGTCGTCCTCTCGCAACGCCTGGTCCTCGAAGAGGAGCTGAACCAAAAGAAGACCGAGCTGCTCGGGACGCTGGCGGTCGGGCAAATCCGGGAAGGCGTCGTCGTACGCCTGGCCGAGTTCGGCGCCTTCGTCGATCTGGGCGGCATCGACGGGCTTATTCATAATAGCGAGCTGAGCTATGCCCGCATCAAGCATCCTTCGGAGGTCGTGAAGGTCGGCGACGTCGTCCAGGTCGAGGTGATGAAGTTCGACCCGGAGGCGAAGAAGGTGAGCCTCTCGCTCAAGCACGCGCTCCCCGATCCTTGGATCGAGAACGCCGGCGAGCTCTATGAGGGCGCTCAACTCGTCGCGCAAGTCGTCAAGGTTACGCCCAACTATCTCCTCGTCGAGATCTTCCCCGGGATCCTCGCGATGGTCCCCAAGGGCGAATTCGATCCGCAGAAGCAGTATAGTCCGGGTGAAGAGGTCGAGATCACGCTGCTCTCGATCAATCCGAGTACGCGCCGGATCACCGGCTCGATCCAGCACGTCGCGGACGTCTCGCCGGAAGAGATCGCGGAATATGCTCCCGACGTCGATCTCGGGAGCATCGCCGAAGGCCTCGAATAAGGGACGGCTTCATCCCCGGCCTCCTCGAAGCGGCCTCGTATCGATCGCGGCCGTGAGGAGGCTGCCTGTTCGGGAGTCGGGCCGTTAGGCTTCGGGTCGGGCTGACCGGCGGGATCGGATCGGGAAAGAGCACGGCGGCCTCCATGTTCGCTCAACTCGGCGCCGTCGTGAGCGATGCGGATCTCCTCGCGCGCGAGGTCATCGAGCCGGGGAGCCCCGGGTTCCAGCGGATCGCAGAGCGGTGGCCGGCGGTCGTCCGTGATCGGCGCATCGATCGTGCCGCGCTCGCCGAGATCGTCTTTTCGGACAGGGAGGCGCTCGCGCAGCTCGAGGGGATCATCCATCCGCTCGTCCGCGAGCGTGAACGTGCGATCGAACGCGCCGCGCCGCCCGACGCGATCGTGATCCACGATATCCCGCTCCTGTTCGAGCGCGGCTTCTCCGCCGAGTGCGACAAGACGATCCTCGTCTACGCACCGGTCGAGCTGCGGATCGCGCGGATCGCCGCCCGCGAGGGCTGGAGCCGTGAAGCGATCGAGCGGCGCATTCGGGCTCAAATCGATCAGGAGAAGGCGCGCTCACTAGCGGACTTCGTCATCGAAAACGACGCCGATCTCGAGCACCTGCGCGCGCAGGTCGAGCGCGTCTACGGCGCGCTACGCCAGAGCGTAACGCGCTAGCACGTCGCGAACCCCCGGGTGCTCCGGGAAGCTCTCGATCGCCGTCTGGTCGAGCTTGAAGACCGTCCCGAGGCGGTCGGTGACGACCTCCGGCCGAAAACGCCCCGCAAGGAGGGCGGCGAAGCCGCGGCGTCCTTCTATCGGGGCGGCCGGACCGGTGAACCCGGCGTGCGCGAGGAGCGCCGCCTCGACGCCGTCGGCCGCAGCTTTCGCGAGGTGGTAGGTCTGCGTCATCGTCCCGAACGCGGCCCACAATCCGGCGCTCTGCGTCGCCGCGATTCCGAGCGCGTGACGCATCCGGGCAGCGTCGAGTCCGAGGACGCGACCAGCACCTAGGACCGCTCCGACGTGGGCGATCGTCCCCGCCGGATCCCAGCCGCGATCGGTGTGATCGGGGGCGACGCTCTCGGTCAGCCGCAGATCGATCTCGGTCCCGACGATCACCGCCTCGATGAGCCGCGTATTGCGCAGACCCGCCGTTTCGGCAAGCGCCAGGACCGCCGGGACGATCGCAGCTTGGCCCGCGAGTGCATTGACGAAGGCGGCCCACTGGGCCGAGACCCTCTCGTTTCGTCCAAAAATACTCGCCTCGGGAGGCGTCTCGAGCGTCAAGACGGTCTCCAGCGCGATCGCGACGGGCCTGCTATTCGAGTGCGCAATCGCACGGTCGATCGCGGCCGCGATCATAGCGCGAGCGACGTCGCACGCTTTTTGGCTCGGCGTGAGCGGTCCGGCGGCGAAGTCGGCGACCGCGTCACTGAGCATGCGTCGCTCCCGGGACGACGGCCGCGACGAGCGCATCGGTGTCGGGCGCATCGGCGAGCCGAGCGACCGCCTCACGCAACGCCGGTGTCCGACCGGGGAGGATCGGCTCGACCAGCGCCTCGGCTTTCGCAAAGAGTTCTTTATCGGTCAGCGGACGCTCGAGGCTTCCGCGCGCGTGGGAGACGTGTTCTTCGAGCTTCGTCCCGTCGCGCAGCAGCAGCTCGATGCGGGCTTCGTCCCGCCGCAGCCCGGCATCCGGGGCGAGTTCGGTCTTCGCGCGCAGCGTACGGACGTCGTCGCGCGTGACGCGCTCGTCGGCGAATTGAGTCAGCCCGACCGTCCCGTCGCAGATCCCGGCGGCGACGCCGTGAATCGCGCTGAAGCGCGCTTGCAAACCGTCGTGCGGATCGGGATTCCCCATCAGTTCGGGGACGAGCGGATGGCAACGGACGACGATCCGTTCGATGAGGTGCGTGCGATCGCGGACGCGTGAAGAGAGCCCTAGGGCCGCATCGATCGCCGGATGGGCGACGATCCCGCATGGATACGGCTTGTACGTGTTCCTCAGGAGTTCGAAGTCGCCATGCAGATCGAGATCGAGCTCGGCGATCCGATGGGCGTGGCTCGTGACGTCGGCAAATCCGTGTCGCCCTTCGAGGGCGTCGGGCGGTGCGGTGAAGCCGCGCTGGGCCAAGAGTGCGGCGAGGATTCCATTGGCCGCGGCTTTTCCGGCGTGGAACGCCTTGACCATCGAGCCAAAGCCTTCGCGATGCCCGAGCAGCGATGAGGCGGCGATCCCGAGGGCCTGCGTCGTCCGTTCTGCGTCGAGCTCGAGCAGCCACGCGGCGGCCGCCGCAGCGCCGAAGACGCCGCATGTCCCGGTGATATGCCAGCCGTCGTCGTAGTGGGCCGGCGAGATCGCGACGCCGATCCGCAGTTGGACCTCGCAGCCGAGGGCAAAAGCGGTCAGCGCGCGCGCACCGTCCGGGCGCGTATAGGCGAGCATCCCCAGGAGCGTCGCCATCGCGGCCGCCGAGGGGTGGATCACCGTCGCCAAATGCGTGTCGTCGTAATCGTCGACGTGCGCGGCGAAACCGTTGGCCAATGCGCCATAGTGCGCGTCGGCACGTTGACTGCGCCCGACGATCGGGACGACGCTCCGCCCACCGTGACGCGAGGCGAGGCCGGCGATGATTTCGACGCCCTCGTGACGGGTTGCGCCGATCGCGACGGCGAGGACGTTGAAGAGCGAACGCTTCGCCTCGTGTACGACGCGCGGTTGAAGATCATCCGGGCGGAAGGCCGCGATCGCGGCGGCGAGTCCGCGAGTGACCGCGTGGGAGGTCGATGCGGTGCTCATCGTGAGGAGGCCGACATCAACGGTTGGGGCGAAGGCCGGGCCGCTTCCGGCGTGAGGTTTTCGAACGCCGGGGCTGCGCGTTCGACGGCCAGCTCGAGCGAGTCATCGATCTTGGTGATATATCCGCGAAAGATATACCGTCCCTGCGCTCGGGGCCGGGCGAGCCGGCTCAGCCGTAACGTCGCGCCGTCGTCCCCGATCAGCGTCGGAACCCCGCCGATCAAGACGGAACTCCCGGCGAGCGTGACCGCGGTCCCCGGCTTGAGCGCCTTTGCCGATGCGACCGGGAGCGGCGTCGCGAACGCGATCGGTATCTCGGCCGAGGGATGGATGAGCGAACCGAGGATCGAGACGCGCAGCGTATAGGTCCCGGGTGCAAGGCTGCGGTGATCGTTCGTCGTCGCGTCCCAGACCAGCGATCCGAGCGAGGTGAGCCCGGGTGGGAGCGGGATGCGGCGCTCGATCTCGATCGGCTTGTGGCCGAAGAGCGAGCTGTAGAGCTCGGAGTCCCCGTCGCGTACCTGGACCTCGTACAGATCGGTCGTCAAGAAGCTCGCGGTGAGCGTCGATCGCTGGGGGTTGCGCAAGCCGATCGTGATCGTCACCGGTGAGAGCAGACCATCGTCGGCGCGCGTGACGCCGACGCTCACCTCGACCGGCGGGATCGCCGCGGCGAGCAACGCGAACGCGCCCAGCACGAGCAACGCACGGTGCAGGTCAGCCACGCCCGCCTCGCAAGACGCGGCCCGCGCGTGCGTTCGTCGCTTGACCCGATGCGATCGCGGCGCGTCCGTTCACGTAGACATGGGCGATCCCTTCCGGGTAGACGTACGGATCCTCGTAGGTAGCGCGGTCGACGATCTTGTCCTCGTCGAAGACGACCAGATCGGCGAAGCGCCCCGGCGCGATGACGCCCCGGTCGACGATCCCGAAGATCTCGGCGGGGAGCGAAGTCATGCGGCGAATCGCCTCGGCGACGCCGAAGGTCTTCCGCTGGCGGACGAAACGCCCGAAGACGCGCGGAAAGCAGCCGAAGGTGCGGGGATGCGGCTTCCCACGGGCGGTGATCCCGGAGGTCGCGCGGGCCGACGCATCGCTCCCGATGCAGACGAAGTCGGCGCTCAATACCGTCGCGACGTCGTCTTCCGACATCGCAAAGAACACACATTCGACCTCGAGTTCCTCTTGCTCGAGGAGTCGGATCACCGTCCGGGCCGGCGAGAGATGCCAGCGCTGCGCCAGCTCGTCGATACGCAATCCGACGACGTCCGCGTTGCGTTCGCTGCGCACGTCCGTGATCAAGATGTCGTGCCACAGATCCGCGTAGCGTAGGTTCAGGGCGAGCGCGATCGCAAGGCGCGCTTCGGGATCGCGCAGACGCGCGAGCGTCGCGGCCGGTCCGCCGCGCCGCGCCTCTTCGGGAAGGAGCGTGGCGAGATCGGTCCACATCGCGACATAGGGGTAGACGTCGGCGAAGACGCTCTGTCCGCGCGTTCGAGCACGATCGATCATCTCGAGCGAGGCATGGACTTTGCCCCAATTCCGTTTCCAGGCCGCCTTGTGATGCGAGCACTGGACGATCACGTCGGCGGCCGCTCCGATCGTCAGCGCTTCCGCCACGGCGTCGAGCAGACCGTCACCTTCGTCGCGCAGATGCGTGACATAACGCGCCGCGCCGGCGAGGCGCGCGGTCTGCGAGAGGTGCGTCAGCTCCGCTACGTCGGCATAGCGGGACGGCTCGTAGATGAGCCCGCTCGAGACGCCGAGCGCACCCTGCTCGATCGCTTCGCGCACGAGGACGCTCTGCGCCTTGAGTTCGCCGTCGTCGAGCCGGCGATCCGACGGGCCGCTGACGCAGGCGCGCGTCGTCCCCAGACCGACGAGCGATGCCACGTTGAGCGCGATCCCCTGGTGTTCGACCAGGGAGAAGAACTCGTCGAACGTCGTCCATTCGACCTCGAGGCCGTAGGCTGCGGCGCTGCGCTTCTTGCGCTCGAGCGCCCAGCCGTGCAAGGGGGCCGCGGAGGTCCCGCAGTTCCCGCCGATCTCGGTCGTCACCCCCTGATAGAGTTTCCCGAGCGCCCGGCCGTCGGCGAGCCAGAGTTCGTCGGAATGGGAATGGACGTCGATGAAACCCGGGGCGAGGGCGAGACCTTGGCACGGCACGCGGGTGTAGGCCTCGCGGTCGCGAAGGTCGCCGATCAGCGCGATCCGGTCGTCGGCCAGTCCGACGTCGGTCACGAACGGTGGGCTCCCGGTCCCGTCGTAGATGCGGGCGTTCTCGAAAATTGTGGTCAGCATGGGGTTTACCAGGGGCTCGGATGGGTATGTCCCAGGGAGAACTCGACAGCTTGGAGGTCTCTGGTAGTCCATGACCACAAATGACTCACAAGGCAATGGCGGCGGGATGAGCGTCCGCGAAGCCGGAAAGCGCGGGGGCGATCGCGTGAAAGCGAAGTACGGCTCACAGTTCTACGAACTAATCGGTCGCAAAGGCGGGGAAGCAACGAAGGGCAAGTACGGACCCAGTTTTTACGAGCAGATTGGGCAAAAAGGCGGTCAGAGCCAGCGTCGCTCGAACGCGGAACGTACGCAGTCGTAGTGCCTCCGAAAGGGGGCCGATATAGGGGTCTTCATGTCCAATGGTAACCGCCCGGGCCCGGGCGAATCGAAGGAGCAGGACGACGAGAAGCCGGCCGGTGGCGATATGTCGGTTCGAGAAGCAGGGAAGAAGGGCGGGGACACGGTCCGGAATCGGTACGGATCGGGGTTCTACGAAAAGATAGGCCGCAAGGGCGGTCAGGTGACGCGCGAGCGCCACGGCGCGGAGTTCTACGAAGCGATCGGCCAAAAAGGCGGCAAGGTCGTCAAGGATAAGTACGGTCCTGATTTCTATGAGGAGATCGGCCACAAGGGTGGTCAGAAAGTCAAGAAGCTGATCGCCGAAGCCAAGAAGAACGCGCAATCGAAAGAGCGCTGACCGGGGACGCCTACCGGCGGTCGCGGCAAGCGCCTTCACGGATGATCCGGCGAGCTTCATGGAGCACTGAGCTCGGTGCGGCGTCCCCGTCGGGCTGCAGCGTGCTGATGCGCGTCGCCGATTGCCACAAGAACCCGGCGCGGCGAAACATGGAGATCGGACACCCGGCCTCCGTCCCGACGGGCGTCGCGCCTTCAGGGCTAACCCCGTGACTCGGCCATTGTGAGAGGGCGTAGAGGCCGCCGGCCGATTCGTATTCGATGCCGATCCCGCGATTCTTACGGACGTCGTCTCCGGTGAACGGGGGGAGGAGCGCCGCCGTCACGACGACGACGTGCCGTGGGATGAAGGGTGTGAAGCCGATCCCTGCGAGCGCGTCGCCGAGTGAGCGTTCTTCGCCGCGGCGCGCGATCAAAGCCGGGACCGCGGTTTGATGCGCCCGGCTCGCATCGTTTGCAGCCGATCGCCCAGAAGACCACCCGCAGGAACCGCAAGAAACCGCGACCCATAAAAGGGCCAACACACGTAGCTGCACGCAGGTCTCCGATTTCGCGTTATGAAGGTCGCCAACCTCGACGATACGACGGCGTTTTCCGCACTCGATCCGGCGGGGATGCTCCCGACGGTCCTCTCGTTCCCCGAGATGCTCGAGACCGCGCGGCGGCTCGCTCTCGATGCGCATCTGATTGCGCCGCAGCAGTTTCGGTCGATCGTCGTTTCAGGGCTGGGCGGATCGGCGATCGGGGGCGATCTCGTTCGTGCCCTGCTCCTGCCCTGGCTGCGCATCCCGATGACGGTGAATCGCGAATACGGCGTCCCCGGCTTCGTCGGGGAAGGGACGCTCTTCATCGCTTCTTCCTATTCGGGGAACACCGAGGAGACGTTGGCCGCGACGCAGGAGGCCCAAGAGCGCGGCGCGACGATCATCGCAATTACCAGCGGCGGTCGGTTGCGTGAGTTGGCCCACGAGGGCGGACATCCGACGGTCCTCGTCCCCGGCGGATATCAACCGCGGGCGGCGCTCGCCTTCAGCCTGATCCCGTTGTTGATCATCTTGAGTCGCCTCGGCCTCGCGACGGTCGACGACGTCGCTTTCGACGAGGCCGTCGAGGTCGCGCGGTCGATCGCGGCGCGCCATGGTCCGGACGTCCCTACCGAAAAAAACCCGTCGAAACTACTGGCCGAGAACCTGTACGGAAAGCTTCCGATCATCTATGGGAGCGAAGGCTATCGCGGGGTGGTCGCGGTGCGGTGGCGCGGGCAGATCAACGAGAACGCAAAAGCGCCGGCGAGCGCAAACGTCTTCCCCGAGCTGAACCACAACGAGATCCTCGCCTGGTCCGCTCCTAAGGAGCAGCTCGCGGGGATGTACGTCGTGATCTTGCGCGATCCGCGCGAATCGCGCGCGATCGCGACCCGGGTCGAGCTCACCAAGCAGGTGATCGGGCGATCCGCCGCCGGGATCAGCGAAGTTTGGAGCGAAGGCTCGAGCGACCTCGCCAAGCTGTGCTCGTTGGTCTACCTCGCAGACTTCGTCTCGGTCTATCTCGCCTTTCTGTACGGCGTCGATCCGACGACGATCGATGCGATCGATTTCTTGAAGCGGGAATTGGCGAAGCTCCCGCACTAGTGGATGTGGGTTAGGTCGATCGAGCCTTCGATCGGCCCGGCGCGCGACGTCCCTTTCGCGAAATCGATCGTCACGTTCTTCACGACTATCTTCGCCCCGTCGTCGCGGATGGTGACCGGGTGGGAGAGCGTCAGGGTTTGTGAGGCGTTCGTCCAAATCGCGGCGTCGGTATCGAGCGTGCGATGATGCTTGGGATCGAGGATGCGCAGATGGATCGGCCCGCTCGCGCTGAAATCGTTCGTTACGGTGTTCAGGCTCAGGTGCGCCGCCCTCAGCGTGATGAAGGGCTTCCCCTTCCGGTACAGGATCCCGTTGCGGACTCCGGTGATCTCGGAGAGCGATCCGTCGGGGCTCGTCTGCACGGTATCGTAATCGAATCTCCAGGAAGGGCCCGTCATTCGACGGCCTTGTGCGAGGCCGTGCTCGATGACGACCGGCTGCGCGCTCGGGGCGACGGGAAGCTCCAGACCGGCACGATAGATCCCGACCCCGACGAACACCAAGAGCCCAAGACCGGCCAGGATCGCGAGGATGCGGACGAGTCTCATCCTCGCTGCAGCTCCCTCGGAGCGACCAACAGGCCGAGCAGCAGCAGCGCGAGCCCGAGCGCGATCGTGTTCGGTCCGATCACGCTGAAGAGCGTCGGCTGCGGGAGGCCGACCTTTCCCAAGATCGTCATCTGAACGTCGAGCGGGGCGCGTATCGTCGGTCTGCCGTTCGGAGCGATGATCTCCGAGATCCCGGTCGCGGCGGCGCGAACGACCCAGCGACCGGTCTCGATTGCGCGCATTTGTGCGATCTGCGCGTGCTGGAACGGCCCCGACGTCTCGCCGAACCAGCCGTCGTCGGTAGCGACGACCAGGAATTGGGCACCCTCGCGGACTTCGGCATAGGCCAGATCGGCGAAGGCCGATTCCCAACAGATCAACGGACCGAAGATCAGACCGCCGGCCGATTCGGTTCTGACGTACGGCCCGGGGGTGAAGCGCGAGATGAACTGTGCCCCGGGGACCTTGCCGAGGATCGAGGCAGCCGGTAGAAATTCGGCGAACGGGACGAGCTGGTGCTTGTGATAGACGTTCATCTTCCCGTCCGGCGTGAAGATGAAGAGCGAGTTGAAATACGTGTTGCGATCGAGTGCATCGATCGAACCGACGACGATCGGGGCGCCGATCGATCGGGCGAGATAGGAGAACTTCGCCCGTAGGACGGGATCGTTCGAAAGCTCCTCCGCGATGACGGTTTCGGGCCAGACGACCAGACGCGGGTGGGCCGCACCGGCCGCTCGAGTCGCATCGATGTAACGATCGATCGCGAGCCGGACCGAGGCGGGGCTCCATTTCAGCCCTTGCTTCACGTTGCCCTGAATCGCCGCGACGGGGATCGTCGGCGGCGCGACGGTACGCGCCGGCCACCACCACCAGGCCGCAAACGTCGCGACCGCGATGGACGCGAGCGCACATGCGGTCGTGCGCCACGCTCGGCGGTCGACTACGAGCAGATAGAAGTAGCCGGAGAGCGCGCACAGCACGAACGTGATCCCGTAGGCGCCGACGTATGCGCCCAGCGGCGCGAGCAAGCCGTCGGCTTGGGAAACTCCCAGCTGGGCGAAGGGAATCCCGAGTAATCCGTTCGATCGTGCCCATTCACACAGGGTAAACGCCGCTGCATATGCCAACGGCCGCAGTTCGGGACGGACCCGGAGGTTGGCGTAGGCGGAGAGCGCGCCGCACGCCGCGAACGCGAGCGCTTCGACCGCCGCCGGGACGAGGACCAGCGTAAAGGCGAATGGACCGACGAGTGCGCCTGCAGTCTCGCCGAACCAACTGAACATGACCGAGAAGTAGACCAAGCCTGCGATGTAGCCGACGCGTGCGGCCGCGGCAGGTGTGCGATTCGACCAAGCCCACCAGAGAGGGAGCAGTGCAAAGGGGACTAGCCACGTGATGCCGGCCTTGGGGAACGAGAGCGGGAGGAGCAATCCGCAGAGGATCGCCGCTCCGTATTCGGCGAGGCGGCCTAGTCTGAGGAGTCTACGCTCTGCAAGCGTCGTCGTGTTCGTCGTCTCGATGATTCTCTCAGCCTGCGGTCGGCAGATTACGAGCCCGGCCGCCGGGACGTCTGCAGACACGACGACGCCGGCCGGTTGGATGTCGCTGCGCTTTCGGGTGAAGGGACCGCTCGATTTCACCAACGTCGAGTACGTGATCGTCTTCAATACGAGCGGGAACGGTGCCCAGCCGTATGCGAACGCTTTGACGAGCGGTTTCCAAAATTACTCCTTCGCCTGGATCGTCGGGGGGGTCGCCGGGAGTGCCCAACCCCGCCTGATCCAATACTACTCCGTCCCCAGCGCCGGGACGGGTTTGCAGACCCAGCCGGTCGTCGTCCTCCCGCAGAACGTCCAATTGCTGATCGGGACGAGCGGGACGCCGGACGAGTTCACGCTTAGATTTGCCCGGATATCGTTCAACGTCCCCAATCCGGCCGCGACCGGGGCGAGCTCGCCGAGCAGCACGCCGACGGCGACGAGCGGTCCCTCACCGACGGCGAGTGCGGCGAGCCCGACGCCGACGGCAAGCGGCGCGACGCCCGCCCCCTCGCTCCTCCCGACGACGCCCGCGCAGGTGAATTGGAACGTCAACTTCTTCACGGTGAACGCCAACCCGGCGAACGGACCGGTCGGGACGCCGATCGATGCCAATGGGACCCAAGGGATCAACGACACGTCCTACGTGCAGATCATAAATACGACGCAAGTCGTGAACGGGCCGCCGTACATCAAACCCGCGGGCTCGGCTACGGTTAGCAATCCCTCGGCGGCGATCGATCAAGACGAGGTCGACAACAACCCCTAACGAGGCGGCCGTATCCGGCCCGCTTAGAACGAGAAACTCTGCGGGATGATCGGCCCCTGATTGCTCAGGCCGAAACTCGCGGCTTGCGACGGGAAGGCCAAGAGCTGGAGGGCGACGTTGACTTGTTTGAGGTCTTGGTTGTATGAGGCCAGGATCTGATAGCAGTTGCCGATCGTAACCCGGTAAAAGAGCGCTTTGTCGATCAGGCGGCCTTTGTTCTTCCAGTCGATGTTCGTCGAGAACTGGATGTCCGATCCGTTCCCGACGGGCGTGACGACCTGAAGGTTCGTCGTCGAGAAACCGTTGCCGGGGCCGGGGACCCAGCTCCCCCCTACGACGATCGAGGAGCGAAAGGTCGGCCGGACGAGGAGCTGATACTGCACGGGCTGCGCCATGCGATTGAAGTAGGTCCCGTCGGTAAGGGTGAGCGCCCAGACGTCGCGGTTGTAGATCCGCAAGACGTCCTGCGCGCCTTTCGTATTGGTCCCCAGGACGTAGAACGTCGTAAAGGGGAGCGCGAGCGGGCCGTTGCTGTTCGATTCGTTGTACGTGATCGCGTTTTGAATGTGCGGTCCGAACGGCGTCGTGAGGCTCATCTGCTGGGTGATCAACGCTTTGAGGTCGCCTGTGCCGAAGTAGTACTGCTGCAGGCCGAGCGTCGCGGAGAAATCACTCGTACGGAAGACCTTGAAGAGCGCGGGACCGAGGTTGAGGGCCGCATCGAAGGCCTGGGTCGCGAGGTTCGGTTGTTGCTGCTGCGAGTACTCGCCCAGCGTGAGCTGGCCGGAGATCGGGACGATCCGTTCGTTGGGGAAGATCGCGTGCGGGCGGACGACGAGCTCGGGCAGCTTGGAGATCCCGAACGGCGTCGGCGATTCGGTCTTGTCGAAGGTGAGGTCGTAGTCGATGCCGGGCGACGAATAGTGCGTCAGCGTGTTGAAATGTAACGTCGAGGTCGACGTTCCGACGCCCGAATACGAGTTCAAGTTCTCGCTGTAGGTGATGTTGACGCCGTTCGAGAGCCGGTCGGTCAGTTGGCGCTGGTCGGTGAACCCGATGTTGAGGCTGCTCTGCTGCGAGCCCGAGGTGTAACGCTGGAGCGTGTAGTTCTGCGACTCTCGAAAGCCGGTGTGCGTCACGGTCGCCGAGATCGTATCGCTCGGCGGCAAGAAGATCCCGGGGCCGTAGTTGCCCTGGTACGAAAAGCTGACCTGCGAACGCAGGGTCTGCGAGAAGTTCTCCTGTTCGTTGACGGCGAGATTGTAGTTGGTCTGTGCGGTCGAGTTGGTTTTGAACCGATAGAAGTTCACATCGGCCGAGCGCTTGTTGTTTTGTCGTCGGAAGAACGCGACGTAGCCGACGCCCAGGCCCAGCTTCGTGTAGATGTCGAGACGGTAGTATCCGTAGTAGTAAGGCGTCGTCCCGAATCCGATCGTCGACTTCATGTAGGCACCTTCGGCTTGCGAGTAACCGAAAACCGGTGCGAACGTCGTGGGGCGGCGCTCCCCGGCTTCGTGCCGCAGCGGAATGACGATCAGGGGGACGTAGAAGACCGCCAGTGCCCCGAGAAAGAGGGTCGCCTTGCGGATGATCAGCCGGTCGTCCGGGCGCAGATCGAAGCTCTTGCCGACGATGTGATAACCGCCGCGCGGGTTCTCGCAGGTCGTGATCGAGGCGTTGGCGCCGGTCGTCGTTCCGTACCGGTCGGTCTGCATGTTCTGCGCGGTGAAGTGAAGTACACCGCGCTCGACCCCCTCGAGCGTCGAGCCGTGCCCGTTGATCAAGTACGCTTTTTGGAGGCGGGTATCGAAGCGAATCGAGTCGGCATAGAAGACGGTGTCGCCGATGCGATTGCGCAGATAGACGCGCTCGCCGGTGACGTCGATATAGCGCTCCCCGTCGTAGTGTGCACGATCCCCGACGAGCTGACCGTCGGCGTAGAAGATGTTGACGTGGCCGATCGCGTCCGCAGGCGTCCCGCTTTTCGTCGAGCCGACGATCGTGTCGGCAAGGATCGCGTACTGGTTGGGACCGAGCGTCGGGATCGCGCTCGGGATCGGCGCGGGTGAGACGAAGGGGGTTGGGGAGCCCTGGGGGACGATGGCCGGCGGCGTCCCGGTCGCTTGAATCAAGTACACCGGACCCGGCGGAACGGTCGGCCGCGGCGAGGGCGTCGGGAGTGGCGGGGGAGTGATCGCGGGTGGCGGGACCGGGGCGACGAGCGTCCCCGATCCGGCGGGCGCGATCGGAGGGATTCGTAACGGGCCGAGCGTCGGGGTTGCGCTCGGTGAGGGCGACGCCGAGGGTGCGCTGCCGGCGGAAGCCGTCGGTGAGGGGAGCGGCACGGGGTTCGCAGGGGCGGTACTTTGCGCGACCTGCGAAGCTTTGGAAAGACCCTTTTCGGCCTGGAGGCGCTGGAGCGTCGTCAGCGTCCCCGGCCCGCAGGCGATGTTGAGGACCTGGAGGGCGGCGATGGAAGGCGGGACGTCGTACGCCTCCGACGCCGGAGTGAGCAAGCTAAAGACAAGGACGAACGCGAGGATGCCCGCGATCGGTCGTCGCGAGCGGCGTCCGAGGAACACCCTTCAGTGCTCTTCTCGAACGATCAAATAGCCGCCGACGCTTCCCATGAGGACGTTCGGCAGCCAAGCTGCGAGGAACGGATCGATCACGTCGTTGCGGCCGAAGGCCGCCGAGATTGCGGAGAGCGCGTAGTAAATGAAGAGGACGACGACGGAGAGGGCGATCCCGAGCGTCCGGCCCTTTTTCCCGAAGCGTACCGCCAGCGGGAGGGCGATCAAAACGGCGATGAACGAGGCGAACGGGTAAGCGTACTTTTGCGCGAGCGTGATGCGCAGGAGCCCGAGGCTCGGTCCGCCCTGACCGGTTTGTTGCATCACCCGAATCTGGGCGCTGAGCTGCTTGGTGTTCATCGTATACGGATCGTTGCTGGCGGAGCTGAAAAAACTCTGTGAGGTCTCGCCCAAGGGGAGGCCGACGCGGACGTCGCGGCCGGTGATGACTCCGTCGACTTGTCCGTCCTTTTTGAAGCGCGTCTCGACCGCATTCTTGAGGAGGAGCGAGCTATCTTCGATCACCCCGGTTTGGGCCGTGGTGACTTCGCGGAAGCCGGAGGTCGCCTCGGGTTGAAAGATCATCACGTCCTGCATCGTCTTCCCGTCGGGCAGGACCGAGCCGACGTAGAAGACGCGTTGCGTCTGCGGATCGCGCCGAAAGAGCTGCGGCTCGATCGGAAGGGTCTGGGTCCGGTAGATGATTTGGTAGAACGTGCGCGTCGAGAGATCGGTCGAGATCGGCGCGATTTGCTCGTTGATCCAAAAGGAGACGCCGAACATGGCGATGCCGAAGAGGATCGGCGTCCGGACGATGCGCGCGAACGAGACGCCCGAGGTTCGGAGCGCCGAGATCTCGTTGTCGGCCGTCAGCCGGCCGAACGCCAACAGCGTCCCGAACAGGCAGGCGAAGGGGAAGGCCATCGGCGTGCTCTGCGGGAGCCGGAATATCAAAAAGCGCAGGACGAGAAAGACCGGTGCGTGCTGGTTGATGACGTAGTCCGCGGCCAGAAAGAAGATATTTAGGAACCAGAACAGCAAAAAGGCCGCCAGCCCGAAGACGAACGGCCCGGCCATCTCTCTGAGGATGTAGATATCGAGCAGCGGCAACCAACGCGGCGGGAGCAGCGTCGGCGCGAGGAGTGGAGCACGGACTCCGGGGACCGAGGCCATAGGCCCCCTAATTGGTTCTGTAGGCCGCCGTTACCCTCGAAATATAGCTGCGCGTCTCGGGAAATGTGGGGACGCCGTGGGCCGCATCGACCACGCCGGGGCCTGCGTTGTATGCAGCCAAGGCGAGGCGCAGGTCGCCGTGATAGCGAGCCAATAGATCGCGCAGATAGCGCGTCCCGGCCGCGACGTTGCTCTCCGGATCGAACGGATCGGTGATCCCGTACTGCAGCGCGGTCGCCGGCATCAACTGCATCAAGCCTTGAGCGCCGGCGCGACTGATCGCACTCGGATCGCCGCCCGACTCGGCGCGGATCACCGCGAGGATCAAGCGCGATGGAACCTTCGTCGCGGCCGCTTCCCGGCTCACGATACGGTCCAGCGTCTGCGCGCTGATCGTATGCGGTCCGCCGGGGACGAAGCCGCCCGCGCCGCAACCGTTCAGCGCGGCGATGAGGCCGACCGCCAGCACCAAGCGTCCGATCACGGGCTCATCACTTTAGTGGTTTTCGGCAGGCCGCCTCCCCGAGCGCAGGCGATCTCCACGAGATGCAAAAACCTCCCAGGCCAGATCCGTACCGGGAGGGTCCGTGAAGCTCGAGGTTCCGCCGCAGGCTCAAGCAATCGACGTCCTCTCACTCGAGGGAGTAGCGAAGACCTTCGTAACCGACGACGGTCCGGTTCGGGCGCTCGACCCCATCACGCTAACGGTTCGGCGAAACGAGTTCGTCTCGATCATCGGTCCCAGCGGCTGCGGGAAGTCGACGCTCTTCGGGATCATCGGCGGCCTCATCGACGACTACGAGGGGGCGGTCTTCCTCGACGGGCGGCGCATCCGCGGGCCGCAGCCCGAGATCGGGATGGTCTTCCAAGAAGAGTCGACGTTTCCGTGGCGGACGACGCTGCAAAACATCGCCTTCCCGCTCGAGGTCAAGGGGATCCCGCGGCGTGAGCGCGAGGAACGCGCTCGGCACTTCCTGCGCCTGGTCGGGCTCGAGGGCTTCGAAAACCGCCGCCCGGCGGAGCTCTCGGGCGGGATGCGCCAGCGGACGGCTCTTGCCCGTACCTTGGCCTCGGAGCCCGAAATCATCTTGATGGACGAGCCGTTCGCCGCCCTGGACGAGCAAACGCGCATCCTGCTCGGCGACAAGCTGCTGCAAATCTGGCAGGAGCTCCGCCAGACGACGTTATTGATCACGCACAATATCGCCGAGGCCGTTCAGCTCAGCGACCGCGTCGTGGTGATGAGCTATCGCCCCGGCCGCATCAAACAGATCGTCCACGTCGACTTGCCCCGCCCGCGCGATTCGGCGGTTTTGGGGAGCGAGCGCTTCGGGCATCTCGTCGGGCTCATCTGGAATGATCTGCGCGAAGAAGCAACGCGTGGATTGGCTGAATCGGAGGGAACACGATGACGACGATTTCTCGCCGCTCGCTGGTCGCCGGCCTCGCCGTCGCACCGTTCGCCGTCCCGGCCGTTATCGGGTCGGCGCGCGCCGCCGAACTCATCCGCGTCGCCTGCCCGCAGAAGGGCGCATGGGACACGATGATCACGGTCCAAGGCCAGATGAACGGCTTCTTCAAAAAAGACGGGATCGATATCGATGTCACCTACACCTCGGGGGGCTCCGACACAATCCAGGTCGTCGCGACCCGCGGCGTCGACATCGCGGTCGCGACGGGGACGACGGCGGCGATCGGAGCCTACGCCCACGGTGCACCGATCCGGATCATCAGTGCCGAAAATACCGGGCAGAACGACATCTATTGGTACGTCAAGGCCTCGAGCCCGATCAAGAGTTTCGCCGACCTGAACGGGAAGTCGGTCGGTTATACGCGGCCGGGCTCGTCCTCGTTCATCGCCGGTCATTTGATGGCGACCAATTACAAGGTGAATCCGGTCTTCGTCTCCTCGGGGGAGATGCCGGCGACTCGGACGATGGTCATGAGCGGGCAGCTCGACGTCGGCTGGGCCGTCCCGCCGACGAACTTCGATCTCCTCAAGCAGGGTCAAATCCGGATCATCGGACGCGGCGCCGATATCCCGCAACTGCGCACCCAGACCACCCGGGTGAACATCGCCAATGCGGACTTCATCAAGGAGAAGCCGGCGCTCGTGGCCCGCTTCCTCAAGATTTACTTCGAGACCGTCGACTGGATGTACGCGCATCAAGACGTCTCGCTCAAGCGGTGGGCCGAATGGAACAACGTCTCGCTCGACGTCGCGCGCGAGGCGATCAAATTCTTCCCCAAGGAGGCGATCGGGCGCCCCGGCGTGCTCAACTTCAATCAGAGCATGGCGGACGCGCTGGCGTATAAAGCGATCGACAAGCCGTTGACCCCCGAGCAACAGAAAGATATTTTTGCCCAAATCGCAATGAGGTGATCTCGGTGAAGATAACTCGCCGCCAAGCCGTCGCGGGGATCGCCGCGACGACCTTCTCCGTCCCCGCTTTCGTCCGCGTCGCACGGGCGAACGATCTGATTCGGATCGCGATCCCGCAAAAAGGGAATTGGGATTCGATGGTCACCGTGCAAGGCGACGAAGAAGGCTTCTTCAAGAAAGCGGGGATCGATCTCGATATCACTTACACGTCGGGCGGCTCCGATACGATACAAGTCGCCGCGACGGGCGGGGTCGATATCGCGATGGCGACCGGGACGACGGCGGTGATCGGCGCGTTTGCGCACGGGGCGCCGGTCCGGATCATCAGCGCCCAGTTCACCGGGGCCCCCGACCTCTACTGGTACGTCCGCGCCGACAGCCCGATCAAGAGCATGGCCGACATGAACGGAAAGACGATGGCGTTCTCGCGCCCCGGTTCGTCGACGTTCATCGTCTCGCACCTCCTGGCAAAGCGCGCGAACGTGACGCCGAACTTCGTTTCGGCGGGCGAGCAGCCCGCGACCCGGACGATGGTGATGTCGGGTCAGCTCGACGCCGGTTGGGCCTCGGCGCCGACCAACTTCGATTTGCTCAACGACAAGAAAATCCGCATCATCGCCCGGGGCGCCGACGTCCCGGAGATTCGGAACCAGACGATTCGCGTCAACTTCGCCAATCAGAAGTTTCTGACCGCAAAGCGGGACGTCGCCGTGCGCTTTCTCAAAATCTACGCCCAGACGATCGACTGGATGTACAGAGACACCGACGCGGCGCTGAAGCGTTACGTCGGCTGGAACCCGACGATCACGCCGGCGATGGCGCGGCAGGCGCTGAGCTTCTTCCCGAAATCGGCGCTTTCGCTGACCGTCTCGGGGTTCGACGCGAGCCTTGCCGATGCGCTGACGTATAAGAGCATCGACAAACCGCTCACGCCCGAACAAGCCAAGGAGATCTTCAGCGTCGTCTACGCCGAAAGGTGACGAAGACGAGCCGCCGGCTCGCGCCGCTCTATTCCCTCGGGCTCTTGGTCGTTTTCGGCGCGTTCATCGAGCTCGCGGTCCGAGCGGGGTGGATTTTGCCGAACATCGTAGCGCCGCCGAGCCTCGTCTTCCCGGCTTTCGCCGACCTGCGTGCGAACGACGAGATCGTCCAGCCCTTCGTCGTGACGTTCATCCACGTCGTAATCGCCACCGCGGCGGCGGCCGCGCTCGGCCTCCCGTTCGGATATTTCTTGGCGCGCAATCCGACCTTCGACAAAGCCTATCGGGGATGGCTCGCCGCGGCGTTCGCCGCGCCCCTCGTCCTCCTTTATCCGCTCTTCCTCGTCTTTTTCGGGCGTTCGTATTTCACCGTCGTCTTGATGAGTACGATCGTCGCGTTCGTCCCGATTGCGATCCATGCACGCGACGCCTTCCTCGGCGTCCCGCCGGTCCTGCTCAACGTCGGGAAGAGCTTCAACGTCGACAAAATACAGCGGTTTCGGTTGATCGAGCTGCCCGCCGCCGTCCCGACGATCTTCATCGGGTTGCGGCTGGGCGTCATTTACGCCCTGGTGAACACGATCGGCGTGGAGTTTCTGATCGACTTCGGCGGGCTCGGCCGGGTCGTCTCCGACTTGTATGCGTTCTTCAATATCCCGCAGATGTACGCCGAGATACTCCTGATCTTGGTCGTCAGCATGGTCTTGCTGTGGAGCCTCGACGCCTTGCAGCGGTGGGTGCGGCCGCAATGAATCGGACGCGCCTCATTCAGAGCGTGACGCTGATCGTGATCCTTGCGATCTACGAGGGCTTGGCGCGCTCGGGTTGGTTTTATCAAGGGGCGATCCCGCCGCTCGGCGAGATTGCGCGCGCCTTCGTCACGCAGTTCGGACAGCCCGATCTCTATGCGAACCTGTGGGTCACCGCATACGAAGTCCTGATCGGCTTTGCGCTCGCGATGGCCGCCGGGGTCCTCTTCGGGGTCGTATTGGGCGCCGCACCCCTGCTGGGAGCGGTGGTCGCGCCGTTCGTCGACTCGCTCGCGACGACGCCGAAGATCATCTTCTTGCCGATCGCAATGCTGTTGGTCGGCACGGGGCCGCCGTCCAAGGTCCTGATGGCCGCGCTCTCCGCGATCTTTCCCGTGATGATTGCGGTCGCGGCCGGGATGCGGGAGATCAATCCCGTCCTGATTCGCGTCGGGCGGAGCTTCCGCTGCACCTGGTGGCAGATGGTGACGAAGATTTACATCCCTTCGCTCAAGGCTCCGATCATCAGCGGGGCACGTCTGGGCTTCGGCCTGTGCATCGTCATCACGCTCCTCTCGGAGATCAAGATTTCGAAGCTCGGCCTGGGGTTTCTCACGATCGACGCATACAACCACTATCAGATCCCGCAGATGTACGCGCTGCTGCTCCTGATTTTCGTCATCGCCGTCGGGATGAACGCCCTGATCACCCGGCTTTCGAGCCGTTAGCCTGGGGCGCCGGACTCATCCAAAGAGCCCGTCCGATCGTTGATGAGGCAGTAGCCCTTATCTCGATCCGGGAGATGCCATCATGACTTCACTCTCACGTGCCCGCCTCATCGGCGCTTCTTCCGCCGTTGCGCTCGTCGGGCCGACCTTGTTCGGACGCTTCCTGAGCCTCGCCGAAGCGGCCGATGAATCCGACGTCAAGATCCTCAACGTCGCGATCGCGCTCGAACGCGCCGGGATCAAGGCGTATGCCGACGCCGCCCGTACCGGTCTGCTCGAGAAACCCGTCCTGGCCGTCGCCACGGGTTTCATGAAAGATCACACGGCCCATCGTGACGCCCTCATCGCAGCCGTACAGCAGGCGGGCGGGACGCCGACGACCGAGACGGCAAAGCTCACCTACCCCGAACTCAAATCGCAAGCCGATATCCTCAAATTCGCGCTCTCCGTCGAGCGCCAGGCGGCCGCGACATATCTCTCGGTCCTCTCGTCGTTCAAAAACCGAGCGCTGGCGAAAACCGCCGGCGCGATCCTCGGCGTCGAGACGACGCACGTCGCCGTCCTCAGCCAGGTCTTGGGGCTGGGGACCGAGCCCTACTCCGGCGGATTCGTGACGGGCTAAGAGAACATCGTCCCGTACGTGGACGAAAAAACGTTCGAGGCGGTGTACGATCGCTACCACCGCGTGGTCTACGGGGTCGCGCTGCGAGTCCTCGGCGATCGTTCCGCCGCCGAGGACGTGACCCAAGCCGTCTTCCTGCGGCTTTGGCACACCCCCGAGGCGTTTCGCGGCGGCAATCTCGGTGCCTGGCTGGCCCGTGTCGCGCGCAATCGCGCCGTCGACGTGCTGCGCGGTAAAGCTCGGTACTCGACGACCGCGGAGGTTTCCGAAGACCTTGCGTTTGCGGACTATGTCGAAGACGAGGTCGTCGCACGGATCGACGGCGAGCGGGTCCGCGAGGCGCTACGCGCCTTGCCGGAAGAGCAGAGCATCCCGATCACGATGGGCTTTTTCGGAGGCGCCACGCAGCAAGAGATCGCGCGACGGCTCGAGATCCCGCTTGGGACGATCAAGTCGCGGATACGGATGGGGCTGCGCCGTCTGCGCGCCGAACTGGAGGCGACGGCGGCGCCATGAGCGATGCATTGGATTCGCACGAGGAGATGCTCGATCTCGTCGCCCTCTACGCGCTGGGGTCGCTCGGCCGCGCCGAGGCCGCGACGGTTCAGGGGCATCTCGCCGAGTGCGCGAGGTGCCGTGCGGAATACGCGATGTTGCGCCCGACGGTTGACGCCCTCGCTTTGGCCGAAGAAGCCGAGCTCGATGCGCGGACGAGCGCCCGGATGAAGCGCCGCCTCAAAGAGGCGATCTCGCCGCGCACCGTCACACGGCGTGCGACGATCGCCTCGATCGTCGCGGTCGCCGCGGTCCTGGTCGCGATGTGGCTGGGGGCGACGACTGTGATGCTGCGCGGTCAGCTGGCGGCGATGCGTGCAAACGAGGCGAAGCTGACGAGTGAACTCGCCGATATCGCCGCTCCGGACGCTCGTCGCTATGCGATCGCCGGCGGTGCGATCGTGCGCCGCGGAGCGCATCTCTACGTCGTCCTGAACGAATTGGGTCCCCCGCCGCCGGGACGCGTCTATCAGCTGTGGACGCTGGCGCGTGGCGCGAAGGCGATGACGCCGAGCATTACGCTGACGACGACCGGCGGGAGCGTCGTCGTCGGGATTCCGGGGGCGGGGCCGGAGGTGACCGCCGTCGCGATGAGCATCGAGCCGCCGGGCGGGAGCGCACAGCCGACGACGAAGCCGTTGTTCGTGAGGAAGCTCGAATAGGGCTCGATCCCGAGCGCCCTTCTCGAGTGTGCCAAAGTTCTTTCCCGCTTCACAACATGTTCTTTGCCGCTTCAACCGATCGCGGTTCAAGCGGAATAGGTTCTCGCCAGAACGCCTGCTCGCGTACCCGCTCTGAAGCGCCCGCATCGCGCACACGCAGCCTGCCCGGCCGAAAGGAAGTACGTCGATGGAATCCCATCGGTATCAAAAATTGAATCCCCTGGCTTTGGCGGCGGCGTTCGCGGTTACCGCGGTCGTCATCTCGTTCGTCATCGGCTTGCCCATGATGGGATTTGGCGGAATGATGGGCGGTCGCTACGGAATGGGCTGGATGATGGACGGCTACGGCGTCGCCGGCTTCGGTCTCATGTGGATCGTCGGCGCGCTGATCGCGGCTCTCGCGGGCGCAATCGTCGCTTGGGTATACAACGCCGTCGATGCAGGGCTGCACAAAGAAGCCGACGGCACGGGACAAACCGGATCGCAGTTCCCGACGGCGCGCTGACCGCGTGAAGCGCGCCCGGTTTCAGACCGGCGGCGCGCAATCGGTACGATTCGCAATCCGCGGGATCGTGAAGGAATCCGCCACCGTCGACCGGCGCAGGGCGTCTTAGGGCGGTACGGTTTGAACGAACTGGCGTTCGATGCACGGCGCAACGGATGCTCGACGTTTTGCCTCCGTCGATCTCTGCCGGTCTACGCCGCGCCTCAGCGGGTTGATTCGCCCTGGTTGGTGGCGTATAGTGGAGGTAAGTGGTGCCTAGTGGATGGCAGTGGGGATCTTGTAGTTGGCAGTGGACCGGCCTCTCTTTACCGGGTCAGTCGAACATAGCCTTGACGAGAAGGGTCGTCTCGTCGTCCCCGCACGCTTCCGCGAGCGCCTGGGCCCCGGCTTTTTCCTGACGATCGCCGAGCCCGATCCGTGTCTGGCCCTCTATCCGGCCACGATCTGGGCCGAGTTTTGCGCCAAGCTCGAGGCCGCGCCGCTCAAGGATGAGCGCTATCGGCGCTTCGTCCGGCATCTGTTTTCCAATACCGAAGAGGTCTTCTGCGACGCTCAGGGTCGGCTCGTGATCCCCGCCCAGCACCGGCAGTACGCGGGGATCGAGCGCGACGTCGTCACGGTCGGCTCGCTGACGCGCGTCGAGATATGGGCGAAAGAGCGTTTCGCCGCGTATGCCGAGCCGGACGGCGATCTCGCTCGCTTTACCACCGAGCTGGGGTTGTATTAGTGGGTGGGCGGACACGTCCCGGTCCTCTTCTCCGAAGCCCTCGAGCGGCTCGACGTCCGACCGGGGGGGACGTATGTCGACGCGACGTTCGGCGCCGGCGGCCACTCGATCGGGATCGCGCGCCGCTTGGGTCGCGGTCGACTCGTCGCGCTCGACGCCGATCCCGAGGTGAGGCTCCCGGACGATTTCCCCTCCGGGGAAGGGCTGCGGGTCGAACTGATCCACGCGAACTTTCGCGATTTGCGCGCCGTGCTGCGCGATCGCGGGATCGAGCGCATCGACGGAATCCTCTACGACCTGGGGGTGAGTTCGATGCAGCTTGATCATCCCGAGCGGGGATTCTCGTTTCGCGAGGACGCGCCGCTCGATATGCGGTTCGATCCGACGAGCGGGATCACGGCAGCCGAGCTCTTGGGCAGCGCCGACGAACGGCGCCTCGCCGAGATCATTTACCGCTTCGGTGAAGAGCGGGCGGCACGCAAGATCGCGCAGGCGATCGTCGCACGGCGGCGCGAAGGCCGGCTCCCGGCGACGACGGGAGAGCTGGCGCGCTTGATCTCGGGCGTCGTCCACGTCCCTGGGAGACGCGAGCGCATTCATCCCGCGACCAGGACGTTTCAAGCGCTGCGAATCGCCGTGAACGACGAGCTCGCCGCGCTGCAGACGAGCCTCGACGGCGCATTCGACGCCCTCGTGCCGGGCGGTCGCGTCGTCGTCATCAGCTTTCACTCACTCGAGGATCGCCTCGTCAAGACGTCGTTCCGTGACGACCCGCGCGTCATGCCGTTGACCCGCAAGCCGGTCCTCCCCACGCCTTCCGAAATCACCCACAACCCACGCGCGCGCAGTGCACGGCTGCGCGCCGCCGAGCGAGTCTCTCCATGATTCAGCCGCGCGAACGTCCTACGCGTCTTCCCGCCCCTGAACACCTCCGTCGCTCGGTGCGCCGACGGAGGCTGCGCAATCACTATCGCCGCTACGTCGATGCGATTCGTATCCTCGGCGTCTTGGCGATCGTCATGACGTTGGTGATGTCGTACCTCGCGCTGATGGCGAACCTGACGAGCTTGAATTATCGGGTCGGGGTCGCGCTGGAGAAGCGGGCCGCGTTGCAGGAGCAGACGATGCGCCTCGACGACAAGATCGCGCACCTCGAGTCGCGCGAGCGCCTCGCCGAGATCGCGATGAAGATGGGGTTGCACGAGCCGCGCATCTACGCGGTCGTCGCGCGGGCCGATGCGCAGCCTGCGCCGGCGAAGCGGAGGCGAGGCGGGATCGCGCTCTTGGGCGCGGTGGCGGACTGGCTGAAGGTCCCCTAAGGTGGCCGGCGCATTTGTGCGCGGCTCGCGGATGGCCAAGGCGCGGACCGACCTCATTCGCCCGGGTCGCGCCAAGACCGCCTTTTACTTGCTTTGTGCGGTCGCCGCGTTCTTGACGTATCGTCTCTACGACGTTCAAGTGATCGAGGGTCCGTGGCTAGCGCGCCAAGCGCTCGAGCAGCGCTCGGAGACGGTCGAGACGTTCGCGCGGCGTGGGACGATCTACGATGCCGATCACCAGGTCCTCGTCCGTTCGCTCCCTTCCGAGAGTATCTACGCCGATCCGAACGACATCGTCGACCCGGCGAGCGTCGCGCGCAAACTTGCGTCGATCCTCTCGCTGAAGTTTCAGGACGTCGACGCAATCTTAGAGAGCGGGAAGCGGCAGCATCTCAAATTTGTTTGGATCGAACGGAAAGTGCCTCACGAAGTCGTCGATCGCTTGCGTAAACAGGCGATCGACGGGGTCTCGGTCGTCCAGGAAGAGACCGGCGTCCGTTACTATCCTTCGGGCAGGCTCGCATCGACCGTCCTGGGCTTCGTCGGAATCGACGAGAACGGGCTCGACGGGCTCGAGTACGAGTTCGATTCGCTGCTGCGCGGGACGCCGGGAAAGAGTACGATCGAGGCGGACGAGTTCGGTCGGGCGATCCCCTTCGGCCGGACCAACGTCATCGAGGTCGCACATCCCGGTTACAGCTTGCAGCTCACGCTCGACTCGTATTTGCAGTTCGAGGCGGAACGCGCATTGCGCGCGCAAGTCAAGAAATTCGGCGCAGCCAGCGGGACCGTGATCGTGATGAACCCCTACACCGGGGCGATCCGCGCGCTCGCCAACATCCCCGATTACGACCCGCATGCCTTTGCGAAGGCCTCGCCCGACGCGCGGCGTGATCGCGCCGTCATGGATGCGTACGAGCCCGGCTCGACCTTCAAGCTCATCACCGCCGCCGCCGCGCTCGAATCGGGGAAGGTCACGATCGACTCGCGCTTCCCGGCGGTGAACGAACTGCACGTCGCGGACCGCACGATCCACAACGCCGACGACGATTTGCCCGCGAACGGCGGGACGGAGACGCTCGAGGACATCATCGCCTTTTCGCACAACGTGGGCGCGGCCGAGGTCGGGATGCGGATCGGTAAGGCCCGGCTGTACGCGATGATCAAGAACTTCGGGTTTGGCGACCCGGTCGACATCGATCTCCCGGGTGAAAACCCGGGGATCGTCCCGTCGCCCGACGAGTGGAGCGGGAGCTCGCTTGCCACGATCTCGTTCGGCCAAGGGATCTCTACGACGCCGATAGCGATGATCCGCGCCTACGCCGCGATCGCCAACGGCGGGATCTTGGTCCGGCCCCGAGTCCTGGCGGCGATCGACGACCCGTCGGGCCGCGTGATCTACCGCTACGGGACCGAAGTCGAGCATCGCGTGATCTCCGAACGGACCGCGGCGAAGTTGCGCGAGATGCTGCGTGCCGTCGTCGTCCGCGGGACGGGGAATCCGACGGCGCAGGTCGCAGGCTACACGACCGCAGGAAAGACGGGCACCGCACAGGTTGTCGAAAACGGTATCTATGAGCCAGGTGCGTACATCGCGTCCTTTATCGGTTATGTCCCGGCCGATCGGCCGCGCTACGTGATCCTCGTGAAGATCGATCGGCCGCGCACGGCGATCTACGGCAGCCTCGTCGCAGCACCGGTCTTCGCGGAGCTCGCGAAGATCGCGATGCTGCATGCCGGGATCATGCCGCGGGCGACCCCCGCAAAGCTGCAGCACGGAGATGCGCCGTGATGTTGCTGCACGAGTTGGTCGCCGCGGTCGACGGGGCGCGCATCGAAGGCGACGGGCAGCTCCCCGTCGGGCGGATCGTCGAGGACTCGCGCGCCTGCACCCCGGGGGACGCATTCGTCGCCTTACGCGGTCAACGGGTCGACGGACACCGCTTCGTCGGCGAAGCGTACGAGCGCGGCGCGGTCGCTGCGGTCGTCGAGGAGCCGGTCCGTCGTCCGCCGGGCCGCGCACAGGTGATCGTCCCCGACTCGCGCCGAGCCTGCTCGCGCTTGGCTGCGCGCTTCTACGGCGATCCCTCGCGACGGCTCTGCATCGTCGGGATTACGGGGACCAACGGGAAGACGACGACCTCCTATCTCGTCCGAGCGGTCCTCGAGGCGGCCGGCAAACGGGCTGCGGTCGTCGGGACGCTCGGCGTCGACTTCGCCGAGGCGACCGCACCGCTCGCGAACACGACCCCGCCGGCGCTCGAACTGCAGGCGCTCCTCGCCGCGCTGTGCGATCGCGGCGCGACCGCGGTCAGCATGGAGGTCAGCTCGCATGCGCTCGCCCTCGAACGCGTGGCGGACGTCGCCTTTCAGGTCGGCGTCCTCACGAACATCACCCGCGACCATCTCGACTTCCATGAAACGCACGAGGCCTACGTCCGTGCGAAGCGGCGATTGTTCGATCTGTCACGGATCGCCGTCCTCAACGCGGAGGATCCCGCAGGCGCCGCGTTCGCCGCGGAGCTGCGCGCCCTCGGACGCCCGGTCGTGACCTATGCGCTCGAGGCGCCGGCCGACGTCGGGCCGTCGCTCCTGGGGACGCTCGCCCTCCCCGGACGCTTCAACGTCGCCAATGCGCTGGCGGCCTTGGCGGTGGCGCGGGCGCTCGGGTTCGATCTGCGCCGGGCCGCAGAGGCGATCTCGTCGGTGCGGTCGGTCCCCGGAAGGATGGAGCGGTTCAGCGCCGACGGGATCGAGGTCATCGTCGACTATGCGCACACGCCCGACGCGTTGGCCAACGTCCTGCGTGCGAGTCGAGAGCTCGCCCGCGGACGACTCGTCGCGGTCTTCGGTTGCGGCGGCGATCGCGACGCGGGGAAGCGCCCGCAGATGGGGAGCGTCGCGGCGCAGCTGGCGGATCGCGTGATCGTCACCTCCGATAATCCCCGCCACGAAGATCCGCTCGCGATCGCGCAGGCGATCGCCGGCCCGGCCGGTGCGACGATCGTCCTCGACCGGCGCGCGGCGATCCGTGAAGCGATCGCCCAGGCTCGTCCGGGCGACGTCGTCGTCGTCGCCGGCAAAGGGCACGAGGCGTATCAGATCGTCGGTGACGAGCGGTTGCCGTTCGACGATCGCGACGAGGTGCGCGAAGCGCTACGGGCCCGTCGGGGCGGCGAGCCGTGAAGCTGGAAGCGCCCGACATCGTCGACGCGCTCGGCGATATCCTCGTCTCGAAGACCCAGCTCCCGCCGCGGATGCGGGTCTCGATCGATACGCGGACCATCGATCGCGGCGATCTGTACGTTGCGCTGCGGGGGGAACGCTTCGACGGTCACGATTTCGTTGCGGAAGCGGTCGACAAGGGGGCGGGATGCGTCCTCGTCGACGATCCGGATACGCTCGTCGACGGAGTACCGGCGATCGTCGTCCACGATACGAAGCGCGCCTATATGATGCTCGCCCGTTCGGCGCGCGCGCGCGTCGACGGAACGGTCGTCGGCGTCACCGGGAGTGCGGGGAAGACGACGACCAAGTCGTTCTTACGCGATCTGCTCAATGCCTCGGGTCGTTCGGCGATCGCTACGCCGGAGAACGAGAACAACGAGATCGGCGTCAGCAAGTTTTTTCTCACGCTCCCGGAACGCAGCGACGCGACGTTGGTCGTCGAGATGGGGATGCGTCATCGCGGCGATATCGCCGCGCTCGTGGACGTCGCGCAGCCGGCGATCGGTATCCTCACCAATATCGGAGAGGCGCACCTCGAGCTCTTGGGGACACGGGAAGCGATCGCGGAGGCGAAATGGGAACTCTTCGGTAACGGCGCCCGCGCGATCCTGAATGTGGACGACGCCGCCTCGCGCGCGCGCCGCCATCGGTTGTTCGAGGAGCCGCACTATTTCGGGGCGGGCGCTTCTCGGCCGCCCGAACGCGGGTGCGCGACGATCGTCCGCGATGCACGAACCGTCGAGCTCTATAAAGACGGTAAGCTCGAGAAACGTCTCCCCATCGAGGCGCGTTTCCCGGGCATGCACAACCTCGCGAATCTCGCGGCGGCGTTCGCCGGCGCTCTCGCCCTCGGCGTCGACGCCGAAGAGCTCGCGCCGATGGTCGCGACCTTGACGCTCCCGCACGGGCGTTATGAATCGGTCCATCTCCCCGGCGGCGCGCGAGTGATCTTCGATGCGTACAACGCGTCGTTGAGCGGGACGCTCGCGACCCTCGAAGCGTTCCTCGCCGAGCGTGCGCGCCGGCGCATCCTCGTGTTCGGCAGCATGGCCGAGTTGGGCGAAGAGTCGCCGCAGATGCACCACCGCGTCGGCGTCGCTGCGGCCCAAGGCGGGGTCGACGTGATCCTCGCGGGCGGACGCTACGGCGACGACGTCGTCCGCGGTGCCCGCGACGCGCAGTTCCGGGGCGAGCTGGTTCGCTACGCGGAGAACGCCGAGGCTGCGGCCTGGCTGCAGCGGCATGTCGCAAGCGGCGACGTCATCCTGCTCAAAGGCTCGCGGATGTACCACATGGAGGAGATTTTCGAAGCGCTTCAAGGGACGACCGTGTGATATGCCGATCGTCGCCGAAGGGATCGTCGCGATACCCGTCCGCACCCGGCTCGTCGTTTCGGGAGACGACATCGCCGCCGTCGTCGCCGATGCCGTCAAAGGGATCGCCCGTCACGGCGACGTGATCGCGGTTTCGGAGACGGCGGTCGCGATCGCGCAGGGCCGGATGGTCGCCGCCGAGACGATTCGACCTTCGCGGCTCGCATATTTCCTATCGCGTCGAGCCGGAGCACTGGCGACCGTCAATCAACCCGAGTCCTTGCAAATCGTCATCGATCGTGTCGGCGTCGCGAAAGTCCTCTACGCCTGTTTGGCCCACGTCCTGGGGCGTTTGCGCGGGCGGCGCGGCGCCTTCTATGAGGTGTTGGGCGAAGATATCACGGCGATCGACGGATATACCGGGACGCTCCCGCCGTTCGAGCGGACGATCGTCTTCGAACCGATCGCTCCCGATCGTGTCGCTCAAGAGATCGCCGATCGGACCGGTACGGCCTGTGCGATCGTCGACGCCAACGACTTGAAGAAGGCGAAGACGCTCGGGAGCTCGCACGGCGTCGTTCGCGAGGCCGTCGAGCATGCGCTCCTTTCGAATCCGCACGGCAACGCCGACGAACAGACCCCGATCGTCGTCCTGAAATGGCGCGGCTCCGGGGAGAACCCGCTGCTGCGATGATCTGGCTGTTATTTCTCGTGACGTTCGGTCTGGTCGCGCTTGCGGCGCCGCCGTTCATCGCGGCCTTACGAGCGCTCGCCTACCGGCAGCATGCGTACGAGGACGCACCGGCGACCCATCGGGCGAAAACCGGGACTCCGACGATGGGCGGTGCGCTGTTCCTCGTCGCGCCGCTCGCCGCACTGGCCGTCGTTCGGGACGCGGTGGCGATCGCGTATACCGTCCTGATCGTCGGTTGCGGCGCGATCGGCTTCCTGGACGATTGGCTCTCGATCCGCCGAGGGCACAACCGCGGCTTGCGCGCCAGGGAAAAATTCGGGCTGACGGCCCTGGTCGCGCTCGCCTTCCTTGGGATCGTCTACGAAAGCGGGGGCTCCTCCGCGACGCGCCTCTTCGGCGTCGGCGCCGTCCCGGCATGGCTGTGGTACGGCCTGAGCCTGTGCGTCATCCTGGCGACGACGCACGCGGTCAACCTGACCGACGGGCTCGACGGTTTGGCCGCAGGGACCCTGCTCCCGCCGATCGCCGTGCTGATTTTCATCGCCTGGCGTCAAGGTGCCGCGGGGCCTTTGGCGATGATGGTCGCCGGAGCCGGTGCCGTCCTCGGTTTCCTTCTGTATAATCGCCACCCGGCGCAGGTGTTCATGGGAGACACAGGCTCGCTCGCGCTGGGGGGGTTGCTCGCGGGGGGTGCGATTCTGCTCGACATGCAGCTCCTGCTCCCGCTGATCGGCGGCGTCTTCGCCGTCGAAACTTTATCGGTCATCGTGCAAGTCGCTTCTTATAAGGCGACGAAGCGACGGGTATTTCGCATGAGTCCTCTTCATCATCATTTTGAACTCGGAGGTTGGCCCGAAACGAAAGTGACGGCCTGCTTTTGGGCGGCCTCCCTCGCTCTGGCCGCAGCTGGTCTCTTCTTGATAACGGTGACATCGTGATCGGCAACAGTATGGTTTCATTTGACGCGCGAGAACGGGTCCTCGTGATCGGGCTTGGGCGCAGCGGGCGCGCGAGCGTCGACGTATTGCGTAAACGCGGCGCGACGGTGTACGCGACCGATGAAAAACCCGCCGACGAGCTCGAATCGGTCGTGGTCGAGCTCGAAAAGCAAGGCGTCCCCTTCATCCCGCCGGCCTCGATCGAAGACTCGGTCGGCGACGTGACGGCGGCGATCCTCTCGCCGGGCATCCCTTTGAACAGCGAGCTCGTCCGGCGGGTGCAAGCCAAACGCATCCCCGTCTTCTCCGAGATCGAAGTCGCCTACCGGATCTGTAAAGCCCCGATCGTTGCGATCACCGGGACGAAGGGGAAGACGACGACGACCTCGCTGATCGGAGCGATCTTCCGCCACGCGGGCCGCAAGACGCGCGTCGGCGGGAACATCGGGAACCCGCTGATCGAGCAGACGGTCGATGCGGCTGAGGATGAGTGGGTGATCGCAGAAGTCTCCTCGTTCCAACTCGAGGCGATACGCTCGTTCAAGCCGCGTATCTCGCTCCTGCTCAACATCTCGCCCGACCACCTCGATCGCTACCACTCGATGGACGAGTATACCGAAGCGAAGTTTCGGATCTTCGCGAATCAGGGTCCGGGCGACACGTTCGTCGGCAACCTCGACGATCCGCGGATCGGGACCCTCGCCGAAGGCGAGAACGCCTCCCGGGTGCACGCTCGCGCGCTGTGGTTCTCGATGGCGCCGCACCGAAACAGCTCGCTTTACCTCCGGGGCGAGAAGCAGATCATCTACGCGCCGCCGGTCGGAGATCCGCGGCCGATCGAGATCATGAGCGTCGACGAGATCCCGCTCCGGGGCGCGCACAACGTCGAAAACGTCCTCGGCGCCGTCCTGGTGGCGCTCGCTGCCGGGATCGAGCCGCAGACGATACGAGAAGCCGTGACGACGTTCAAGCCGCTCCCGCACCGTCTCGAGCCGGTCGGGACGATCGACGGGGTCGAGTACGTCGACGATTCGAAGGCGACGAACCCGGGCGCGGTGATCGCGGCGTTGCGCTCGTTCGATCGCCCGATCGTCCTGATCGCCGGGGGGAAGGCGAAGGGGACGGATTTCGCCGAGCTCGGGAAGGTGATCTCGTCGCGGACCAGGGCCGTGGTCTTGATCGGCGAGGCGGCCGAAGCGATCGCGGCGACGGTCAAGCGTGCCCATGTCGAGCGCGCCGCGTCGATGCGAGAGGCGGTCGAGGCCGCGAGCCGACTGGCCAAACCGGGCGACGTCGTCCTGCTCTCGCCCGGCTGCGCCTCATTCGACATGTTCTCGTCGGCCGAAGCCCGGGGCGAAGAGTTCGTCAAGCTCGTGGAGGAACGAATCTCGCAACGACGCGCCTTGAGCGCAACCTAACGTAAAGAAAGGGAGCGAAAACGATGTCCGGGGACGTCTCATACTCGATGGAACGCGCGCTAGGCGCGGGTGCGGGCTGGACGGGAGCGCCTCTACCGTGAAACGCGCGGCCTATCTCAAGCTCACCGCCGCCTCGGCGCTCGCCCCGATCCTCGATCCGGTCGGCGGGTTCGCGCAACAGGGCCCCCCGTTGAAGGTCGGTCTCGTCTTTTCATTCTCCGGTGCGAACACGACGATCGGGCGGCTGACGAATGCGGCGCTCAACGCCTACGTCAAGCGGAACGGCGATACGGTCGCGGGCCGGAAGGTCCAGATCATCCAACGCGACGATACCGGGCCGAATCCCGAGGTCGCCCGTCGTCTGGCGCAAGAGCTGGTCGTTCAGGAGAAGGTCGATATCTTGATCGGGGCCGCCTATACCCCGAACGCGATCGCGATGGCCGGCGTCTCGACCGCGGCGAAGAAGCCGTTCTTCAACATCAACGCTGCGACGTCGGGGATCTTTGCGAAAAATCCGTACTCGGCGCGGTTCGGGTTCACGACGGCGCAGATCACGACGCCGTTTGCCAAGTGGGCCGTCACCCAGGGGATCAAGACGTCATATGCGGTCTTTCAAGACTACGGCCCCGGGATCGACGCCGGTCAGGCGTGGGAGAAGACGTTTACGGCGGCCGGCGGGCAGATGCTCGGCGAAGCCCGGATCCCGCTCAACAACCCCGATTTCTCGGCGTTCATCCAGCGTATTCGCGACGCGAAGCCGGACGCGGCCTTCATCTTCCTCAACGCGACGGGCGGCGGCGCGGAATTCCTCAAGGCGTGCAAGACCGCCGGGCTCGATCGGCTTGGGATCAAGCTCCTGGCGACCGGGGACATCGTCGACGAGCCGATCGTCAACGTCGCAGGCGATGCGGCGCTCGGGATGATCACGACCTTCAACTACTCTTCGACCCACCGCTCGGCTCTCAATCGCCAATTCGTCGCCGACGTCGAGCAGCAACTCGGCCCGAATCAATTTCCGAACTTCAACGCGTGTGCGGCCTACGACGTGCTCCATGCCGTCTACACCGTCGCGAAAGCGCAGAACGGGAAGATCGATCCGGATAGGACGATGGCGCTCGTCAAAGGGATGCGCTTCGAGAGCCCGCGCGGGCCGATTCTGATCGATCCCGCGACGCGGGATATCGTTCAGAACGTCTATTTCCGCCGGACGGAACGCGTCAACGGGCTGCTGCGGAACGTCGAGTTCGCCCAAATCCCGATGGTCCGCGATCCGAACGAGACCGCGTGAGGAGCCCTTATTGCAGATAACGGCTCCTCGGCCGACGGCTCCGCCCGACACGATCCTGTTCAGCGTCGTCGCCGTCCTCGTCAGCCTCGGGCTCGTCATGATCTTCAGCGCGTCGAGTGCGACCGCGTGGGCGGTGCATCACGACACGGCCTTTTACCTCAAACGCCAGCTGATCTGGCTCGTGGTCGCACTCGTCCCGGCGTACTTCGCGTATCGCTGCGATTACCGCAAGCTGCGTCCGCTCGCTCCCGCGGCGCTCGGTCTGGCCTTCGTCTTGCTCGTCGCCGTCCTCATCCCGCACCTCGGTTTGACCTCCGGCGGCGCGCGCCGCTGGCTGGGCGCCGGGCCGGTCTCGTTCCAGCCCTCGGAATTTGCGAAGCTCGCCCTGGTTCTCTATCTGAGTGCGGCGCTTTCGAGCAAGGGCGACCGCGTCCGATCGTTGACGTACGGGATCTTCCCGTTGTTCGCGATCACGTTCATGCTCGCCGGGCTCGTCTTCGTCGAGCCGGATGTCGGGACGGCGAGCCTCCTGGTCTTCGCGGCGGTCGTGATGATCTTCGTCGCGGGGGCGCGTCTACCGCACCTCTTTTTGGTGATGCTGGCGACGATGCCGGCGCTGGCGATCGCGATCCTCTCGAGCCCGTACAAGCGGGCTCGAATCCTGGCGTTCATCAATCCGTGGAAAGACCCGCAAGATACCGGCTTTCACATCGTCCAGTCGCTTCTGGCGCTGGGGAGCGGCGGACTCTTCGGCGTCGGTCTGGGCGCCTCGCGGCAGAAGTTCTTCTATCTTCCCGAGCAGTATACGGACTTCATCTACTCGATCTTGGGTGAGGAGCTCGGTTTGCTCGGTGCGCTCCTCGTCGTGGTCCTCTTCGTGATCCTGGCGTATCGCGCGATCCGCATAGCGTTGCGCGCACCCGATCGTTTCGGATTCTTCCTCGCCGTCGGCTGCACGTCCGTCATCGTCATCCAAGCATTCATCAACATCGGCGTGGTGACGTCGTCGTGGCCGGTCACCGGCGTCCCGCTTCCCTTTCTATCCTTCGGCGGGAGCTCGCTGGTCGTCAATCTCGTCGCCGTCGCGCTGTTGATCAACATCGGTCGCCGGCCCGCACCGGCGTGAGCGCGCGCGGTCGATGCGCGTAGCGTTTGCAGGCGGCGGGACGGGAGGTCACATCTATCCGGCCCTCGCGATCGATGAGGCGCTGCGCCGGGATCTCGAGGCGAAGGGGGAGCGGTATGAAGCGCGCTTCTTCGGGACGCGGCGGGGCCTGGAGAGGGAGCTCCTGGACGATCGCATCCCACTCGTCCTGGTTCCGAGTCGGCCGCTCTCGCGCAAACTAGGGGCGAGCCTCGCCTCGACGGTCGCGGCGAATGCGGCGGGGATCGCCGTTGCGTCGGGCGCGCTTGCCGCCTTTCGCCCGGACGTCGTGATCGCGACCGGCGGTTACGTCGCCTTTCCGGTGACCTTTGCCGCCTGGCTGCTGCGGACGGGGCGGGTCATCGATCCGGTCCTCGGGATGCTCGAGATCAATGCGCTGCCGGGATTGACGAATAGGCTGTTGGCGCCGCTCGTCGACGAGGTCTGGGGGACGTATGCGCAATCGCATACGACGTTTCGCCGGAAGTACGTCCTGACCGGGACGCCGACGCGCGCCTCGCTGCGCCGGTCGATCGCCCCCGAGACGGCGCGCGTCGCGCTCGGCCTGAACCCGGCGAAGACGACGATCGTCGTCATGGGCGGTAGCCAGGGTGCGCGTTCGATCAACGAGGCGACGACGGCGCTCGTCACGCGCCGGACGCTGCCGGCGACCTGGCAGCTCCTCCACGTTTGTGGGCGGCGAGATTACGAGTACATGCGGGCCGAGCAGCGGGTGCGTCCCGGCGAGAACGACGTCCGGCTGATCGAGTACCTCGACGATCCCGCTCCGGCCTATGCGGCCGCCGATATCGTCGTGAGCCGCGCCGGTGCGTCGACGCTGGCAGAGCTCGCGGTGACGGCGACGCCGGCCCTGTTGGTCCCGTATCCGCGTGCCGCCGAAGACCATCAACGGCTCAACGCGCAGGCGTTCGCACGAAACGGTGCCGCGATCATCGTCGAAGACGACGAGCTCAGCGGCGACACGCTCTGGTGGCGGCTCGTCGAGATCCTCGAACCGCAGCGCCTCGCCGCGATGCGTCGCGCAGCGGCCGAGCTTCGTCCCTCCGATGCCGCGGGTGCGATCGTGCGCCGCATCGCAGCGTTACGCACATTACGGGTGGACGGAGTCGAACACGCGAAAAGCACCGCGCGGTGAGGGAGCAGGTTCACTTCGTAGGGATCGGCGGGAGCGGTATGAGTGCGCTTGCTCGCATCTTGCTCGCGCGCGGCGTGCGGGTGAGCGGATCCGACGTGAAGGGGTCCGCACTCCTCGAACGGCTCTCCGCCGAAGGGGCCGAGATCAAGATCGGTCATCGTCCCGAGAACGTCGGCGATGCGACGCTCGTCGTCGTCAGCTCCGCGATCTCGGCCGCCAACGTCGAACTCGTCACGGCGCGGGCACGCGGCATCCGCGTCCTGACCCGGGGCGAGCTGCTCGCCGAGCTCGTCGCGGACCGACGGCTCATCGCCGTCGCCGGGACACACGGGAAGACGACGACGACCGCGATGATCGCGGCGATCCTCGAAGCCGCCGATCTCGACCCGAGCGTCATGATCGGTGGTGTCCGGATCGACGACGAGACGAACGCCCGCGCCGGTGCCGGTCCGTGGTTCGTCACCGAGAGCGATGAGTCCGACGGCTCGTTCCTCCATCTCCGGCCGACGGTCGCGATCGTGACGAACATCGAGAACGATCACGTCGTGAGCGATGCGGCGATGGCGGCGCTCGTCGCGCAGTTCGAGACCTTCGCCGGGCGGATCCCGAACGACGGCCTCGCGATCATCGGGATCGACAATCCGACTTCGGCGTCGCTCGCTTCACGGTTGGGAGGCCGGGTGATGACGTACGGCTTTGCGGACCGTGCCGACGTTCGAGCGGCCGACGTGCGCTTCGCCGGATTGGGTTCGGTCTTCGACGTCGAGGTCGAGGGCAAAGCGCTCGGGACGTTTCGCTTGCAAGTCCCGGGCGAGATGAACGTCCAGAATGCGCTCGCCGCGCTGGCGACCGCCCGGGCACTCGGGATCGACGCGGCGACGGCCGCCCGGGCGCTGGAGGCGTTTCGCGGCGTCCATCGGCGTTTCGAGATCCTCGCGCAAAGCGAGCACCTGATCGTCGTCGACGATTACGCCCACCATCCGACGGCCGTCGCGGCGACGATCGCCGCGGCGCGGCGCTATCACAACGGGCCGATCGTCGTCGCTTTTCAACCGCATCGCTATACGCGGACGGCCTATCTGGCCGCGAATTTCGGCGAGGCGCTCGCCGCCGCCGACGAGGTCTACTTGGCCCCGATCTACGCCGCTTCGGAGGAACCGATCGATGAGGTGAGCGAGCGTTCGATTGGAGCGGTGCTCGAACGCCACCACACCCCGGTCCGTTACGTCCCGTGCGTCGAAGCGCTCGCGGAAGAGGTGCGCAAGAACGCGAAGCCGGGATCGCTCGTCCTGATGCTCGGTGCGGGAAACATCACGAACGCCGCGCATGCGCTGGCGCGCGCGGTCGTCCCGTCGACACAGCCCGGATGATCTCGCTCGGTGCGCGTCGTACGCCGAGCCTGCTGGACTCGGCCGACCGTTCGTTTTTGAGGGAGCGCTTCGGCGAACGGGCGCGCTTCGACGAATCGCTCGCCCCCTATACGTCCTGGAAGATCGGCGGTCCGGCCGACGTCTGTATCGCGATCGAGACGAGCGCGGAGCTCGCCGACCTCTTGCGCTGGAGCTTCAAACGCCGTCTTCCGCGATTTGTGTTGGGGAGCGGCTCGAACGTCCTAATCGGCGACGGGGGGATTCGCGGTATCGTCATCCGGCTGGGCGGTGAGTTCGCGGCGATCGACGTCTCGACGGAGGCCGGGAGCGTCGTCGTATCTGCCGGAGCCTCGGCCTCGCTCGCACTCTTGACGGCGCAGGCCGCATCGAAGGGAGCCGTCGGGATCGGTTCGCTCGCGGGGATCCCGGGGAGCGTCGGCGGAGCCTTGAGGATGAATGCCGGGACCGATAAGGAGATCGGGGACTTCGTCCGCGACGTTTGGGTACAGAGCCCGACGAAGCCCGACCCCCACCCGATCTCGGTGCAGTATTTCTACAGGCACAGCTCGATCGGGCGCGACGCGATCGTCGCCCGCGTGAGGCTCGCCTTTCCGCAAGGCGATCCGGCCGACGTCCGAGCCGATATGAACGCGCGGCTGCGCCGGCGCAAGGAGACGCAACCGCTGCAGTTTCCCAACGCCGGCTCGTGCTTTCGAAACCCGCCCGGAGATAAGGCCGGGCGCCTGATCGAGGCGGTCGGCGCAAAGGGTTGGCGCGTCGGTGGAGCGGAGGTCTCCGCCTTGCACGCGAACTTCATCGTCAACGTCGATTCGGCGACGGCGCTGGACGTCGCGACGCTGCTCGCGCGCGTCCGCCGGGCTGTTCTCGAGCAGTTCGGCGTTGAGTTGCAGCCCGAAGTGCACATGGTTGGAGAGTTCCTTGGGTAAGGCGAAGGTCGCGGTCGTGATGGGCGGACCGAGTTCCGAGCGTGAGGTCTCGATCGCGAGCGGGACCGGCGTGATGCGGGCCCTTGCCGCGCTCGGCTACGAGGCGAAGTCGCTCGACTTCGATGCGCGATTCGTCGACGCGATCCGAGAGATCCGGCCCGACGTCGTCTTCAATGCGTTGCACGGGCCCGGCGGGGAGGACGGGACGCTGCAAGGCGTCCTCGAGTGGATGAAGATCCCCTACACGGGGAGCGGCGTTGCGGCCTGCGCGCTCTCGATGGACAAGCATCTGACGAAGAAGCTGCTCGCCGCCGAAGGGCTGCCGACACCGGCCTGGGACGTCTATGACCTCTCGGGCGGCTCGCTCCCGCTCTTGCCCGGTACGCTCGACCTTCCGATCGTCGTGAAACCGCGCAGCGAAGGGTCGAGCGCGGGGATTACGATCGTCCGTACGCACGAGCAATGGACGGCGGGGGTGATCGCCGCGGCCGAGCGGACGACGGAGATCATCGCCGAAGAGTACGTGGCCGGCCGCGAGTTTACGTGCGGTGTCCTCGGTGACGAGCCGCTCCCGGTGACCGAGATCGTCCCGGCCGACGAGTTTTACTCCTACGATGCCAAGTACAAACCCGGCGGGAGCCGCCACTTGTGCCCGGCCCCGATCGACGCCGATCTGACCGCCCGATTGCAGACGCTCGCGATCTCGATCCACCGATTGCTCGGCTTGCGTGATTATTCGCGTACCGATTTCATCGTCTCGAAAGAAGGTCGGCCCTACGTCCTGGAAGTCAATGCGCTCCCCGGGCTCACCCAAACGAGCTTGATCCCCGAAGAGTGCGCCGCGATCGGGATCGGGTATGAAGCGCTGATCGAGCGGCTGTTGCAGCTGGCGCTCGCGCGGGGCGCATCGTTGGCTCGCAGCGGGGCGGCGTGATGCCGCGCAGGGCCAGTGTCGAGCGGAAGACCAAGGAGACGCAGATCGTTCTGCGCCTCGACCTCGACGGCGGTGAGGTCGCGATCGATACCGACGTCAAGTTCCTCGACCACATGCTCGAGGCGTTCGCGAAGCATTCCGGCTGCGGGCTCCTCGTGACCGGCCGGGGCGACGGCTTGGATAATCACCACCTCGTCGAAGACGTCGGGATCGCGCTCGGCAAGGCGATCTACGACGCACTCGGCGAAAAGCGCGGGATCTCGCGCTTCGGCTCGATGATGGTCCCGCTCGACGACGCGCTGATCGCGGCGAGTGTCGACCTTTCCGGACGACCATATCTCAACTTCGACGTAAAGTTCGCCGTCGAAGACCTCGGCGATCTCAAGACCGAGCTGATCCGTGAATTCTTCCGTGCGGTCGTCGACAACGGACGGTTCAACCTCCACCTCGTCCGGATGCACGGAGACGTGGCGCATCATCTCTGCGAAGCGTCGTTCAAGGCGTTCGCGCGCGCCTTCGCGCAGGCGAAGGCGCCGACGGGGAGCGACGAGGTCCTCTCGACGAAAGGATTGCTCGAGTAACTTTGCTGGCGGTGATCGATTACGGCGGCGGCAATCTCGGGTCGCTCGTCTCGGGGTTGAAGCGACGCGGCGCGGACTTCATCGTCAGCGACGATCCGCACGCGATCGTCGCGGCATCGGCGGCGATTTTGCCGGGCGACGGCGCATTCGGCGCGACGATGCAGGCGTTGCAGAGGCGCGGGCTCGACGAGGCCGTCAGGAGCCTCCTGGCCGCGGGGAAGCCGTTCCTCGGCATCTGCGTCGGGATGCAGCTGCTCTACGAGGCGAGCGACGAGTTCGGGAGCCACCGGGGATTTTGCGTCTTCAAAGGGACCGTCAGCCGCTTCGAGGCTGCGCCGCGTATCCCGCATATGGGCTGGAACCAGCTCGAGCTGCTGAGCCGCCATCCGTTTCTGGAGGGGGTTGCGAGCGGCGATTACGTCTACTTCCTGCACTCCTACCGGGCTGCCGTCGGGGAGGAGACGATCGCCGCCTGTACCTACGGCGATCGCTTCGCCGCCGTCGCCGCTCGAGGGAACGTGATGGCGACCCAGTTCCATCCGGAAAAGAGCCAGCACGTCGGCGCGAAGCTGCTCGACAACTTCCTGCGTCTGGCGGCGCAGCCGATCACGGCGGCGCGCTAGCATGCTCGTCATCCCGGCGATCGATTTACGCGGCGGCCGCTGCGTCCGCTTGCGTCAAGGCGATCCGGCTCAGGAGACGCAGTACGACGCCGACCCCGTCGCGCGCGCCAAGCAGTTCGTCGCCGAGGGCGCCGGGCGGCTCCACGTCGTCGATCTCGACGGGGCGCTCGGGAAGGGAGAGAACCTCGCTGCGCTGCGGGCGATTTGCGCCGCGGTCGACGTCCCCGTACAGACCGGGGGCGGGATCCGCTCGCGGGCGGACGTCGTGAAACGCTTGGAGCTCGGTGCGGCGGCTGTGACCGTCGGGACGATGCTCGTCGAAGCCCCCGAGGAGGCGCGGCGTCTGGTCGAGGAGTTCGGCGAGCGGATCATCGGGAGCGTCGATGCGCGCGGGAACCGCGTGGCGGTTCGCGGTTGGCGACAAGAAGTCGAGAGCACGCGCGACGAGTTGATCGCAACGCTCGCGACGTGGGGGGTCCAGCGGATCGTCTATACCGAGATCGCGCGCGACGGGACGGGGAGCGGCTTCGATCTGGCCGCCCTGCGCCATGTGGCCTCGCTGACCCCGATGCGCGTCACCGCCAGCGGCGGGGCACGGACGATCGAAGACGTGCGGACTCTGCGCCGGAATATGCCGGCGAATGTCGATGCGGTCATCATCGGTCGCGCGCTCTACGAAGGGACGATCGTCCTGCGCGATGCCGTCCTCGCCGTCGGATAGCGTTACGGTCCGATGAAGCTGCGCGGTACGTGTGGCGGGAGGCGGGTGACGATCTCGTAGTTGATCGTCTGAGCCCACATCGCCCAGTCGTCGGCCGCGATCGTCGCGCCGCCGTCGCTCCCGATGAGCGTCACCTCCATCCCAGGGTGCGGATCGCGGACCGCGCTGAGATCGATCATCGTCATGTCCATGCAGACGCGGCCGATGATCGGGCAGCGTTCGCCGGCGACCAGGACGGCGCCGCGGTTGGAGACGATCCGCGGGATCCCTTCGGCGTAGCCGATCGGGAGGACCCCAACCGTCATCGCGCGGGACGCGGTGAACGTCCGTCCGTAGCCGACCGTCGTCCCGGCCGCAATCTCACGGACTGCGACGACCTGGGTCGTCCAACGCAAGGCAGGGACGAGGTCGATGCTCCCCTCGCCCATCAGCGCCCGCGTCTCGGGTGACGGCCACAAGCCGTAGAGGGCGATCCCGGCGCGGACCATGTCGAGCCGTGTTTGGGGCCAGAGCATCGCCGCGGCCGAGGCTGCGATGTGGCGCAAAGGGCTCGGCTCGAGGTCGGCGAGCTCGTATTGGACGGCGTCGAGGGCCCGAGCGAACAGGGCGAGCTGGTGTTCGGTGAAGCCCGAGTCCACCTCTTCGGCTGCGGCCAGGTGGGAGAAGATCCCCTCGAGGGAGAGCCCGGGCGTCCCCAGATACTCGCGTAAGGCGCCGGGGGCCGCATCGGGATCGAGCCCCAAGCGCGCGACCCCGGTGTTGATCTTGACGTGGACGGGGAACGGCTTCCCCGCGCGCCGGGCGGTGCTCGCGACCTCGTTCAAGTAGCTCCCACGATCCCACAGCGCGACGGCGGCGCCGATGCGCAGGGCGGCCTCGAGATCGCGCGGGGCGACCGGACCCATGATGAGGATCGGCTCGTGAATCTCGGCCTCGCGCAGCTCGACCGCCTCCTCGACGGCGTAGACGCCGAAGCGGGTCGCGACGCCGCGCAGCGCCCGGGCGACGGGGCCGATGCCGTGGCCGTAAGCGTTCGCCTTGACGACCGCCATCAGCCGAGCCGGCCGGACGAGCCGCCGGAGAGTCTGGGCGTTTCGGCGAATCGCACCCAGGTCGATCTCGAGGCCGGCGTACACGAAAGAGCGGCTTCGACGTGTGCAAAGAGCCGCCCGCCGCCCCTTGCACTCAGTAGACGACTCTGCTAACATGTCGGTGCTAGCAGTCAACTGCCACGAGTGCCAGAACCGGTGCCGTGGTCCGTAACCCCCCATGTACGGAGGTTCATTCGTGAGTCTGAAGCCATTGGGCGATCGCGTGGTCGTCGAGCACGTCGAGCAGGCGGAGAAGAGCGCCGGAGGCGTCTTTTTGCCCGATACCGCCAAGGAGAAGCCCCAGGAAGGGAAAGTGCTGGCGGTCGGGCCCGGCCGCACGCTCGACAACGGCAACGTCGTACCGGTCGCCGTCAAACCCGGCGATCGGGTGATCTACTCCAAGTATTCGGGGAGTGAGGTCAAGATCGACGGTAAGGAGTATCTTATTATTAGTGAGAAGGACGTGCTTGCCATCGTCGACGACGCGCGCGTCCCTGCGGGAGTGTAAGTAGAACTATGGCAGCAAAGCAACTCGTATTCGACGAGAATGCACGCCGCGCACTCGAGCGCGGTGCGAACATCCTCGCGGACGCGGTACGCGTAACATTGGGTCCGAAAGGCCGCAACGTCGTTCTCGATAAGAAGTTCGGCTCACCGACGATCACCAACGACGGAGTGACGATCGCGAAGGAGATCGAGCTTCCGGACGTCTTCGAGAACATGGGCGCCCAGCTCGTCAAGGAAGTCGCGTCGAAGACCAACGACATCGCCGGCGACGGGACGACGACCGCGACGGTCCTGGCTCAAGCGATCATCCGTGAAGGGCTGCGCAACGTCGCCGCCGGCTCGAATCCGCTCTTGATCAAGCGTGGGATCGAGAAGGCGGTCGAGATCGCGGTCGGCGAGATGGAGAAGCTCGTTCAGAAGGTCGACACGCGCGAGAAGATCGCCCAAGTCGCTTCGATTTCGGCCAACGATAAAGAGATCGGCGAGCTGATCGCGACCGCGATGGAGAAGGTCGGGAAAGACGGCGTCATCACGGTCGAAGAGTCGAAGTCGATGAAGACCGAGGTCGAGACCAAGGACGGGATGCTCTTCGACAAGGGCTACATCTCGCCGTATATGGTCACCGACTCGGAGCGGATGGAAGCGGTCCTGTCGGATCCGTTCATCCTCGTGACCGAGCGCAAGATCTCGGCGATCGCCGACATCCTCCCGCTCCTCGAGAAGATCGTTCAACTTCAGAAGCCGCTCCTCATCATCGCCGAAGACGTCGAAGGTGAAGCGCTGGCGACGTTGGTCGTCAACAAGCTGCGCGGTACGTTCACGACCGTCGCGGTGAAGGCGCCGGGCTTCGGCGATCGCCGGAAGGAGATGCTGAAGGACATTGCGACCCTCACGGGCGCGACCGTCATCAGCGAAGAGCTCGGCCTCAAGCTCGACAAGGTGACGCCGGATCAACTCGGGCGCGCCAAGACCGTCAAGGTCACCAAGGACGAGACGACGATCGTCGACGGTCAGGGCAAGCCGGCCGACATCAAAGGCCGCATCGAGATGATCAAGAAGCAGATCGACGAGACCGACTCGGACTTCGATCGCGAGAAACTGCAGGAGCGCCTGGCGAAGCTGTCGGGCGGCGTCGCGGTCATCCAAGTCGGCGCCGCGACCGAGACGGAGCTCAAAGAGAAGAAGCACCGTATCGAGGACGCGCTCTCGGCGACCCGCGCGGCGGTCCAAGAAGGGATGATCCCCGGCGGCGGAAGCTCGCTCGTCCATGCGATCAAGGCGCTCGAGGCCTACAAGCCCTCGGGTGACGGCACGAGCGCGGCCGACGAGAAGATCGGCGTCGACATCATCCGTCGCGCCCTCGAGGAGCCGCTCCGGCAGATCGCGGAGAATGCGGGCTTCGAGGGTTCGGTCGAAGTCCAGCGCGTCAAGGCCGCAAAGCCCGGCCAAGGCTTCGATGCGATGACCGGTCAGCTCGTCGATATGGTCGAGGCCGGTATCGTCGAGCCGTTCAAGGTGACGCGTTCGGCGCTCCAAAACGCCGCATCGATCGGCGCACTCATCCTCACCACCGAGACGCTGATCGCCGACAAGCCCGAGCCGAAGAAGGAAACACCGACTCCCGGCGGCGGAGGCGGCGACTACGGGATGATGTAATCCCGCCTAGATTTCCCGAGCAACCCGACAGAGCCAGGGGCCCGGCAGTGCTGCCGGGCCCCTCCGTTTGGTGAGCGCCCGCCGGCGAGCGGCGCAGCAGGCCGGTTGCGCCTGGTCGGCGGAATGGGCGACCTCATGCGTCATGGCTTGCTCGCGATGTTCCTCTTCTGTTCATGCATCGGGCTCGCGTCGCCCCCGGTCGACGCCGCGACGGCGCGCGGTGCCGATCTCGCGCTGAGCCTCTCGATCGACATCGCCGGCGGCGGGCCGGAGAAGTTCGCCACCGAGAAGCTCGTCGGCGTCCTCTTCGGCGGGAGGAAGGATCTCGAGGTGGGGAGGCTGCGTAAAACGTTCGGCGAGGCGGACGTCGCGTCGTTCTTCCAGGTCTCCGATTACGCGGTCCCCGATGCGATGAAGATCGTTCAGGACAAGAACATGGCGCTCCCCGACGATCCTTCGCCCTCACCCGAGAACGGGAAGGCCTTGGCGGGCGCGCTCTACCAGGCGGCGCTCGACAAGGACGGGCACGCTCATGCCGAGACGCTCCTCGATCACCTGCTCTCGCGTCCCGTCCGGGATCAGCTCGTCGCCGACATCGACCGAAAATTCGGGAGCGAGCAGCGGCGGCGCTACTTCGCCGTCCTGACCGAGCTCACCGAGGATCTCCATACCGAGGATCTCCATACCGCAGGAGCGGGAGGAGTAGAAAAGCGATAGCCGTCACGACGGCCAGCAAGAGCCAGGCCTCGTTGAACGCCGCCGTCGCGGCCGCGCGCTCGACCAGCGGTCGTGCCAAGGCGGTCTCGGCGTGCGTGGGATGGATGGGGATACCGTGAAATCGGCCGAGCGGGAGGCCGACGAACCGCGCGGTCGCGCGATCGCCGGCGAGCAGCTTGTGCGCGAGCGCCTCGCCGATCTGCATCGGGCGCACGTTGATCAGCGTATCGACCGATGCGATCCCGAGCGCGCCGCCGAGGTTTCGCATGAGATTGAGCAGCGCGCTCGCATGCGTGAGTCGCCGGGGATCGTGCCCCTCGAGCGCGACGGTCGTGAGGGGGAGGAGGCAGAAGAGGAGTGAGGTTCCGCGCAAGACTTGCGGCCAGAAGAGTTCCGCGGCATCGCTGCGCGGCGTCTCGAAGCCGTTCATGGCGAGGCCGGCGGTGAAGAGTGCGAAGCCGACGCCGGCGACGAACGTCGCCGGGAAACGCTTCTCCGCCAGCGCCGCGAACGGCGCGGCGACGAGCTGGGCGACACCGGTGACCGTCATGATGATCCCGATCTCGAGCGGCGAGTGGTGCCGCACGAAGCCCAGGAACAACGGTAGGACGTAGATCGACCCGTACAGGCCGCAGCCGACGATGAAGTTGAGTGCGCAGGCGGCCCGCACATGCCGTTCGCGCAGGGGTGCGAAGTCGATCAACGGACGCTCGGCGACCACGCAACGCCGAATCCCAAGCCAACCCGCCGCCGCGACGATCGCGCCGAAGCCCAGATCGCGCCGGCTCATCCAATAGTCTTCGGGTCCGACCTTCAGCAAGACCATCAGCATCGCGAGCGCGATCGCGAGCGACAGGAGCGCGACGACGTCGAGTTCGCGCAGATGGCTCAACTCCGGTTCGTCGACCCGCAGTAAAAAGACGACGCTCGCGGCGACGACGACGCCGACCGGGACGTTGATGAGGAAGAGCCACTCCCACGCGAAACGCTCGGCGATGTAGCCGCCCAGGAGCGGCCCGATCGACGGTGCGAACATCGCGCAGGTGCCGGCCAGGACCATCGCGCGCGTCCGCCCGCGTTCGGAGAAGCGCAAGAATCCGGCGGTGAAGACGCAGGGGATGATCGCGCCGCCACAGAGCCCTTGTGCCGCGCGCGCCGTGACGAGCGCCGCGAAGCTCCCGGAGATCGCGCAGCCGATGCTCGAGATCGTGAAGCCCGCGACCGCCAGGGTGAAGAGCCCGGTCGTCGAGAGCGCGCTCGCCAGCCGTCCGCTGAAGGCGATCGCGATGACCTCGGCGATCAGGTACGACGTCTGCACCCAACTCAGTTGGTCGAGGCGCAGGTGCAGCGCCGTCCCGATTCGGGGGAGTGCGGCGGCGACGATTTGGATGTCCAGGATCGCCATGAACATCCCCAAGGACATGAGGGCGAAGCCCGCCCACGCCCGCATCGCGAGCGGCGACCCGCCTTGAACCGTCGTCATCGCGCGCCCCTTCGCTGCGGCTGATCCCGGCCCCGCGCGACCTCGACGAGTTCGGCGCCGAACGCTCCCGCGGCGAAGAACCGCGGTTCGGTCGTTTCCCGGGCCTGCAAAACGCGACTATCTGCAATCCGCCCGGGAGTAGGCCGGCGTGAGACTGCAGAAGGTTGGCGAGCTCTAATCTGTTTTGATAAGTGGAGGACGTTGATGGGGAAGAAGGCCGGGAAGAATTCCGGAGTCGATCGTCGCTCGTTTCTCGCCGGGATCGCGACCGCCGGCGCAGCAGCCGTCGCCGCCGGTCCCAGCCAAGCCGAAGCTGCGCCGCCGAGCAGCGCAAAATTGCCCCCGCCGCCGACGGCGCTCGCCGCCGCCGACACGCAGCCGACGATCCAATTCTCGCCGACCGATACGCTGCACGTCGCCAACCCCGGTTCCGACTATATGGTCGACGTCATCCGGAATCTGCCGATCGACTACATCATAGCGACGCCGGGTTCGACTTTTCGCGGCATTCAAGAATCGTTCATCAACTACGGGAAGAACCGGCATCCGGAATGGATCACGGTACACCACGAAGAGATATCCGCCGCGGTCGCGCACGGCTACGCGAAGGCCGCCGGGAAACCGGCGTCGATCATCGTTCATAATACCGTCGGGCTGCAGCACGCCTCGATGGCGCTGTACAACGCGTGGTGCGATCGTGTCGGCATGCTCGTCCTCGTGGGGAACATCGCCGACGCGGCGACCCGGCGCCCCGGCGTCGAGTGGGATCATACGGCCGTCGACGTCGCGCAGATCGTGCGCGGTTACATCAAATACGACGATTCGCCGGCCTCGCTCGATCATTTCCGTGAGTCGGTGATGCGCGGTTATTCGCTGATGACGACGCCGCCGTTCGGCTCGGCCCTGATCGTCGTCGATGCCGATCTCGCCGAAAATTCAATCGAAAAGAAGCCGATGCCGATCCCGCCGTTCCATCCCGTTCGGCCTCCGGCCGGGGATCCCGACGCGGTCAACGAGATCGCGAAGCTCCTCGTCAATGCGCAGAATCCGTTGATCGTCACCGGGCGCACCGCGCGGACGCCGGCGGGGACCGATTTGGTCGTCCAGCTGGCCGAAGCCCTGCAGGCGCCGGTCATCGATACCGGCGACCGCATGAACATGCCGACGAACCACTATTTGAACCAGTCGTTCAATCGTGCGTTGGTCGGGCAGGCGGACGTGATCCTCGCACTCGAGGTCGGTGATCTCTTCGGCATCATCGGCGACGTCCCGGACCTCACCCACCGCCGCACGATCATGCGGATCAAGCCGGGGACGAAGATCCTCGAAATCAACTCCGAGCTCGCCGTCGGGGCCGGCAATTATCAAGACAAGCAGCGCTACTATCCGTCCGACATCCCCGTCGCCGCGGATGCCGAAGCGACGCTCCCTTCGTTGATCACCGCGGTCGAGAGCAATATGACTCCCGCACGGCGGGCGCAAAACGATCAGCGGGCGCAGCGCTTTCGCGCCGCATTCATCAAGCGGCGGATGATGGATCGCGATCTCGCCGCGATCGGCTGGGACGCGAGCCCCGTCAGCGTCGCTCGGCTGTGCGCCGAAGTGTGGAATCAGATCAAGAACACCGACTACTCGTTCGTCTCGCAGGTCTCGTTTCTCAGCAGCTGGCCGCAGCGGCTGTGGGACATGACCAAGTCGTACCACAACCTCGGCAGTTCGGGCGGCGGCGGGGTCGGCTATCAGATGCCCGCGGCCGTCGGGGCGGCGCTCGCTCAAAAAGGGACGGGACGCCTGGTCGTCAACATCGTCGGCGACGGCGAGCTCCTCATGCTCCCCGGGTCGCTCTGGACGCTCGCGCACCATCGCATCCCGCTGCTCACGCTCGTTCACAACAACCGGGCGTGGCATCAAGAACACATGCACGTGCAGCGGATGGCGAACCGTCGCGATCGCGACGTCGCGGCGACGGCGATCGGGACGGTCATCACCGATCCGAACGTCGATTTCGCCAAGCTGGCGCAGGCCTACGGCGTCTACGGCGAGGGGCCGATCACGAATCCGGCCCAACTCGGCCCCGCGCTTCAACGCGCCATCAAGGTCGTGCAGAGCGGCCACCCGGCGCTGATCGACGTCGCCACTCAACCTCGATAAGGGAAACCGCTACATGAAGAATCTCTCGATGCTCGTCGCGTGTGCGGCGGGTGCGCTGCTCCTCAGTGCTTTTCTGACCACCCAAAGCGTACACGCGCAAGCGACCGCCGCGGGGAACGCTGCACGCGGAAAACAGGCCTTTATGAAGTACGGTTGCTACCAGTGCCATGGGACCGTCGGTCAAGGCAACTATGGCGCCGGTCCGCCGATCGCCCCTCATCCCATGCCGTACGACAATTTCCTCGCGTACATTCGTGCGCCGCGCGGAGCGATGCCGCCGTTCGACGAGCACATCCTCCCCGCGAGCGACGCCCGGGACATTTACGCTTATCTCGAGTCGATCCCGTCCGGTCCGCCCGCCTCGCAGATCCCGGAGCTCAAGGCGGTGACGTTCGGGAATGCGGGGTCGCCTCCGCCGCTTACCCCGGCGCAACAGCGCGGTAAGCAGCTCTTTGCGGGCGCCTGCATGAAGTGCCACGGTGCCGACGGCGCGGCGCCGGTGATCGGCCCCGCCCTCGTCAACGAGAAGTCGCGCAAGAACCTCGATCAAGTCATCGCCCAGATCAAGAATCCGGCGCCGCCGATGCCCAAGCTCTATCCGCGGCCGTTCAACGATCAGGACGTCAGGGACATCGCCGCCTACGTGGAGACGCTGTAACTCCGATTCGCGGACTTGACACCCCAGTGCGGCGCGGCGAGCGGGTGCGCCGCGCCGCACTCTGCGCGTTACTCGCGGCGCTGATCCTCGGCGCGGCGCCGCGCTTTACGCTCTCGAGCGGCGACTTCACCGATCAGGCGACGCTCGAGAGCGCGTTCGCTTACGACAAAGACGGGTGCGGCGGCCGTAATAGGAGGCCGCGCCTGGCATGGAGCGGCGCTCCGTCCGGGACGCGCAGCTTCGTCCTCGTCATGAGCGATCCCGACGCACCTGCGGGGACGTTCTATCACTGGATTCGGATCGACATCCCCAAGACGCGGACCCAGCTCCCGCCGAGGGATCGCGGCGGAGCGGTGAATCTCGGAATCGACACGCGCAATTCATTCGGCACCGTCGGTTACGCCGGACCCTGTCCGCCGCCGCATGAAGCCCCGCATCGCTACGTCTTCACCCTCTACGCACTCTCGGTCGAGCGGCTCGCCGGGATCGGTCCCGACAGCGAGCCGCAGGCGGTCCTCAGCCGGCTGCGCGGACACATCGTCGGGGAGGCGCGACTCATCGGCCGCTACGGGCGGGGCTAACGCGCTGAAGCACGTCCTCGCCCTGCTCGCGACCGGGTGCATTTGGGGCTATGCGTGGGTGCAGATGAAGATCGCGATCGCGTTCGCCACCCCGCTCGAATTTGCGGCGTTGCGCGGCGCGATCGCGATGATCTCGCTGTTCGCCGCGGTCGTAGCGTTGCGCAAACCGCTCCGACCGCCGATTCCGGGCTACACGATCGTCATCGGGATCGTGCAGGTCGGGGGCTTCGGCTTGTTCTCGGTACTCGCACTCGAATTCGGCGGCGTGGGACGCTCGTCGATCCTGGCGTACACGTTCCCGCTCTGGGTCGCGCTCATCGCCTGGCCGGTCCTCAAGGAGCGTCCGCGCGGTTTTCAGGTCCTCGCCTTTCCGATCGCGCTCGTAGGCGTCGCCTTCATCTTGTATCCCTTTGACGTCGAGCGTGGGCTGGTTGGGGCCGCTTATGCCGTCCTGGCCGGGATCCTCTGGGCGATCGCGGCGGTGCTGGTGAAGTACGTCGGGAGGCGCCATGAGTACGATACCCTCACGATGACGGCCTGGCAGATGCTGTTTGGGACGCTCGTCTTGGTTGCCGGCGCCGCCGCTGAACCGCACGCCGCCGTGGTTTGGAGCCCCGTCTTCACTTTTGCGCTCCTCTTCAGCTCGATCGTCTCGAACGGCCTCGGCTGGTTTCTTTGGATGTACGCGCTCACGGGGTTGCCTGCCGGGGTCGCGAGTTTCGGCATCCTCCTCAGCCCGCTCGTCGGGGCGGTCGCGGCGGCGGTGCAGTTGGGCGAGCGCGATCCGCTCCCGCAACTCGTCGGCTTCGCACTCTTGTTCCTCGCGCTCGTCGTCTTCTCGCTCGAAGGCGTGCGAAGCAGGTTCCCGCTCGTGCACCCGGCCCACTCGCGCCGCTAGCAGGAAAGACGCCGCCACGCCCCCGGATCAGGCGGTATGTTGCTCGACGGAGACGTCGTCCTGTGCGCCGGTGCGACCGGAGCGGTCGGGAGCACGATGCTGACGGCGCTGCTCGGCGAAGGTGCGCGCGTCGCCGTCGTCTCGCGACGCCGCGAGCGCGCGCAGAGGGCGATCGACATGGAGCCGCCTGACGCACGTACTCGGGCGTTCGCAGTCGAGGCCGATCTGCTCGACCCCGCCTCGGCGGCGGCGGCCGTCGAGGCGTGCGTCGAGCGCTTCGGCCGGATCGACGCGCTCATCAATCTCGCCGGCGCGGGGGTGACGGTCCCGCTCCTGGAGTCGAGCCTCGACGATCTGCGTGCGAATCTCGACGGATTTCTCGTCACGGCGTACAATCTGGCGCTCCCTGCGCTGCGCGCCATGCTGGCGCAGCCGTTCAAACCCGAGGCGCTCTCTCGGGGTCACATCGTTACGGTCACCGCAGGGAGCTCGCTCGATCCTGCGCCGCAGCGCGGGCTTTTCGGTGCGGCGAAGGCCGGCGTCAACATCCTCATGAAGGCGATCGCCCGGGAGCACAAAGCGGACGGGATCGTCGCAAACGCCGTCGTCCTGGGCGGGGTCGCGACCGAGCGCTCCCGCAGCTATCGCGACGCGGAAGAGTGGGCGGCCGCGGCGCGACCGCGGGAAGTCGCAAACGTCTTGACCTTCCTCGCCAGTCGGCGCTCGAGCGGGATCAACGGGGCCTTGATCGAGCTCAACGCCCGCGAAATCGACTAGCCCCGCCGGGCTCGTCAGGCCAAGGCTGCATCCCTACCGGTTAGCACTGTGTCTTATAGACTGCTAACGGTACCGGGGCTAGGGCTTCGGGCTCGAAGCATTACCCAAAACAGAGCGCTACAGAGCCGAGGGTACCTATGCACGACGAGTTTTCCGCAGAGTTCGACCGGATGTTCGCCGATCTCGCACGTCGCGCGCGGATCGGACACTTCGAACCGAACGCCGACGTCTACGTCGACGAAGATCGAACGCAGATCGTCGTTCATGTCGAACTCGCGGGAGCCGATGCCGACAGCTTACGCGTCGGGGTCGACGAGCGCTCGCTCTATATTTTCGGCCGACGCGTAGAACGCGCCGAACGGCGCGCAGGTTCGATCCTCCGTAAAGAGATCGAGTACGGCGAATTTCAAAAAAAGATCAGGCTGCCTTTCCCGATCGACCACAACGATGCCCGCGCGACCTATCGCGACGGCATCCTCTCGATCAGCGTCCCGATCTCGAAAGCAAAAGACTTCACGACGCAAAGCCGGACCGAGGTCCGCATGGTCGTCAGAAGGATCCCAGTGTAATGTCCGATTTACGAGAAGCGCCCAACATCATAGGCATCCTCCCACTGCAAGAAGCGGTGCTCTTCCCGAACACCGTGATACCGCTCGCCGTCGTCAAGAAGCCCGGTATCGCGTTGGTGGAGGAAGCGCTGCGTGAGGGGAAGCCGATCGGTCTGGTCGTCCTCAAAGATAAGGATACGGAAGATCCCGGGCCCGACGATGTGCGCAAGATCGGGACGATCGGCGTCATTCAAAAGATGCTCAAGGTCCCCGACGGCTCGTTGCGTTGTATCGTCGCCGGGACGACCGTCTTCAAGATCGACCAATTCGTCCAGACCGATCCGTACATGGCGGCGACCTACCACGAGCTGCCCGACATCACCGAGCAGTCCGAGGAGCTCGTCGCGATGCACCGCAATCTGGCGTCCCTGTTCCAGAAGCTGCTGAGCTATCTCCCGCAGGCGCCGCGCGAGATGGAGATGGAGGTCAACAATATCACCGACCCCAATCTCCTCACCTATTTCGTCGCCTCGACGATGCGGCTCGATACCGCCGATCGTCAGGCGATCCTCGAAGAGCGCAACACGGAGAAGCGGCTGCGCAAGCTGACGATGCTCCTGACCAAGGAGCTCGAGGTCGTCGAGCTGGGTCACAAGATCCAGTCCGACATTCAGCGCGAGATGGAGAAGAATCAGCGCGAGTTCTACCTGCGTCAGCAACTGCGGGCCATCCAGGAAGAGCTCGGCGAGACCGATCCGCAACAAGCCGAGGCGAACGAGCTGCGCAAGAAGATCGACGAGGCGCAGATGCCCGAGGAGGTCAAGAAGGCCGCCGATCGCGAGCTCGACCGTCTCTCGAAAGTCCCGACGGCAAGTCCCGAGTACAGCGTCATCCGCACGTACTTGGATTGGCTCGTCCAATTGCCGTGGAACAAGGAGACGAGCGATTCGATCGACATCGCCAAGGCGCGTCAGGTCCTCGACGAGGACCATTACGACCTCGAGAAAGTCAAAGACCGCATCATCGAGTATCTCGCCGTCGGGAAGCTCAAGAACAAGCTGACCGGGCCGATTCTCTGCTTCGTCGGGCCGCCGGGTGTGGGGAAAACATCGCTCGGGCAGTCGATTGCGCGGGCGATGGGGCGCAAGTTCGTCCGGCTCTCGGTCGGCGGCGTGCGTGACGAGGCCGAGATTCGCGGGCACCGGCGCACCTACATCGGTGCGATGCCGGGGACGATCATCCGCGCGCTCCGCGACGTCGGGACGCGTAATCCCGTCATGATGATCGACGAGATCGACAAGGTCGGGAGCGACTTCCGCGGCGACCCGCAGTCGGCGCTGCTCGAAGTCCTCGATCCCGAGCAGAACAACAGCTTCCGGGATCATTATCTCGATCTACCGTTCGATCTCTCGCAAGTGCTCTTCATCTGCACCGCGAATCAGCTCGACACGATCAGCCCGCCGCTGCGGGATCGCATGGAGATCATCAACCTCTCCGGCTACACGGAGCTCGAGAAGATCCAAATCGCCAAGCGCTACCTCATCCCCAAGCAGCGCGAGGCCAACGGGCTCTCGAACGGGCAAGTCTCGATCAGCGATGCTGCGATCAGGCAGATCATCGTCGACTATACGCGTGAGGCCGGGGTGCGTAACCTCGAGCGTGAAATCGGGACGATTTTCCGCAAGGTCGCCCGGAGGATCGCCGAGGATCCGGGATTCCGCGCGAAGGTCAAGCCGGAGAACCTGGTCGAGTACCTCTCGAAACCGCGCTTCTACAACGAGGTGAAGAAGCGGGTGAGCTCGGTCGGGGTCGCGACGGGGATGTTCTACACGCCCGTCGGCGGCGATATCCTGTTCATCGAGACCTCGGCGATGCCCGGGAAGGGGAACGTGACGCTCACCGGTCAGCTCGGCGAGGTGATGAAGGAGAGCGCGACGGCGGCCGTGAGCTTCTTGCGCTCCCGTTCAGCGGAGTTGGGCTTGCCGGAAGATTGGTTCGCCAAGCACGACCTGCACATCCACGTCCCGGCCGGCGCGATCCCCAAAGACGGTCCCTCCGCCGGCATCGCCATCGCGACCTCGATCGCATCGCTCTTGACCAACACGAAGGTCGACAGCGACCTGGCGATGACCGGGGAGATCACCCTCACGGGGCAAGTCCTGCCGATCGGCGGGCTCAAGGAGAAGGTGCTCGGAGCGAAGCGCGCCGGGATCAAAAAGATCATACTCCCCAAACGGAACGAGATCGATCTCGACGACATCCCCAAAGAGGTCCGCGAGTCGATGACCTTCATCCCGGTCGAGGAGCTCTCCGAGGTCCTCTTCCATGCCCTCGGGAAGCGCTTCATCACGCCGGTCCAGCTCGGTGAGACGCAGCGCCGGCCGAGCAACGTCGTCCCGATGCGGCCGGCAGCCGCCAAACGCCCGCGTGCCGAGCGCAAGCAGCAACGCCGCGCGGCGCCCGCCAACCATCGCGCCAAGTCGCGCTAGAGCTCGACTGCGAGCAGGAGCGACGTTCTCCCGAACGTCGCTCCTTCATACATGGAGGCCGGACTACTTCAGCGTTTCCAGGACCCGCATCGCGCGCTCGAACGAGAGCCGTGTCGCCTCCGCATCGTAGGCCGGTCGGCTTGGGCTCGTATAGCCGTGCTGTGCCCCGGGATAGACGAAGATCTCCGCCTGAGGGTTGTGCTTGAGCGCCGCCTTGATCGCCTCGACTTCTTCCATCGGGACCGCCGCGTCGTTGTCGCCGAAGTGAAGGCTCATCGGGCAAGTCGCTTTGCTCGCTTCGCCGAGTTCCTGGCCGATCGCCGTGCCGTGGAAGGCGACGGCGGCCGATGCTCCGAGCCGCGTCGCGGAGAGGAACGCATAGCGCCCGCCGAAGCAGAAGCCCGCGACGGCGAACTTTCCATTGTATTCTTTCATCGACGTGAGCATCTCGGCGATCGATTTGATATCCGAAACGCCTTTGTCGACGTCGAACGCTTTCATGCGGGCGTAGGCGCGTTGGCGTTGCTGCTCGTCGGTGTGCGAGAGCGGACCCGGCTCGATCCGCCAGAAGATGTCCGGGACGATGCCGATGAAGCCGGCCTCGGCGTACCGATCGACGAGGTCGCGCATCTCTTGATCGGTCCCGAAGATCGAGGTGATGACGATGATCGCCGGAGCCGGCGTCGTCTTCGGCAGCGCCATATAGGCTGAAAAAGAGCCACCGTCGGCCGCCTTCACGGTGATCTCTTTGCTCTCTGCTATCATGGCGCGGACTTACGTCGCCGGAGCCGCCTTTCCCGTCCTCCCCCGGGCGTAGGAGACGGCGACGGCGGTGAACGAGAAGAGGGCGACGGTCGCGTAGACCGTCGCCGCCGGAGCGGTCGTATGGGCCGCTTGCGGGCCCAGTTGGGAGACGCGCAAGAAATAGATCGCGCCGGCGATCGCCGCTCCGAGCAGTCCGCCGGTGGCCCGGGCGGTAGCCAGGATCGCTGCCGCGGTCCCAAGGCGTTCGCGCGGCGCGTTCCCCATGATCGTACTGTTGTTCGGCTGATTGAAGAATCCGATCCCCACCCCGAGCAACATCATGTGCAACGCCGTCCGCAGCATCGATCCGTGGAGTTCGATCCTCGTCAGAGCGAGCGCCCCGATCCCGACGACGGCTGCACCGAAACTCGCGAGATACCGGGCGCTGATCCTATCCGAGAGAGAGCCGGCGAACGGCGAGATGACGGCGATCGTCACGGCGAGCGGCATGAGCGCGGTCCCCGCCTCGAAGCCGCTCATCTGCTGGACGGTCTGCAGTTCGATCGGAAAGGTGAAGATGATCGCGTTGACCGACGTGAAGTACAGGACCGCGGCGAAGACCGAGAACGCGAAGACGCGGTTGTCGAAGAGCCGGAGGTCGAGCATCGGATGCTCGACGCGCGACTCCGTGAGGAAGAACGCGCACCCGGCGGCCACGGCGAGCGCGAGCGCGCCCAGAGTCGGCGCCGTGGTGTAGCCCCACGAATGCGCGCGCGAAAGGGCCAAGCAAAGCGCGAAGAGTCCGATACTCGCAAACACCGCACCCGTCACGTCGACCGGTTCGGCTCGGCGGGAGGTTCGCTCGAGGACCGCACGCGACGCGAGGACGCCGTAGACCGCGAAGGGCAGCGTCAACAGAAAGATGTAGCGCCAGCCCACGAACGTCGTGATCGCTCCGCCGATGACGGGACCGATCGACCATCCGACGGCGACCGCCGCACCGTTGAGTCCGAGTGCTTTCCCCCGCTCCCGGGATGGAAACGATTCGGTGATGATCGCGCTCGAGACGGCCTGGAGTAAGCCGGCACCGAGCCCTTCGACGAAGCGCAGGCTCACCAAGAGCCAGAAGTTCGTGGCGAAGACGCAGGCGAAGTCGGCCGATCCCATCAAGGCGAAGCCGGCGACGAAGAGCCGGCGGTGCCCGAAGATATCGCCGAGCCGGCCGAACGGCATGAGGAACGAGGTCAGGGCCAAGAGGTAGGCGAGGAGGAGCCACTCCCCGTCGTCGACGTTCAACCCGAAGATCCGTGAGATCGGGGTGACCGCGATGTTGACCGCGTTGGTCATCAACGAGGTGAGAAATTGACTGATCATCACGACCCACAGGATGCGCCACTTGCGCACCTCCGCCGGGATCGTCGCGGTCAAGTACGTCGGCTATGCCGGTGAGGCGACGGCGCCGCGATGCGCCCCGACGCGGACGGTCATCAAACCGATCCGTTCGATCGAACACTCGAGGACGTCGCCGGGCTGGACCGGACCGACCCCTTCGGGGGTCCCCGTCATGATGAGATCACCCGGGTAGAGCGTGTACCATTGCGACGCCCATTCGATGAGTTTGCGGACGTCGTAGATCAGGTTTTTGGTGTTCGATTTCTGCCTGGTCCGGCCGTTGACGCGGAGCTCGAGGTCGAGCGCGTCGGGATCGGGGATCTCGTCCGCGGTGACGAGCCACGGGCCGATGACGCTGTACGTATCGATCGACTTGCGGAAGCTGCGATCTTCCTTGCCTCGGATGGTCATGTCGAGCGCGATCGTGTAACCGGCGACGAAGTCGAGCGCCTGCTCGCGCTTGACGTCGCTGCAAACTTTGCCGATGACCAAGCCCAACTCGATTTCGTGATCGGTGCGTCGATCGGGGAAGCGGACGTCGACCGTTTCGTCCGGTCCGATGAGCGAGGTCGGGCTCTTGAGGAACAAGCCTGCCTCGCCGATGGCGAGCGGCGTCTTCCCAAAGGTGATCCCCGGATCGGCGATCGACTCGTCGACGTGCAATTGATAATTGACGGGAGCGGCGACGATCTTCGGCGCGTTGGGGACGGGATTGCGCAAGGTCGCGTCGGCGAGCGCCGTCGTTTGCCCGCCGAGACCTTTCCTCTTCACCGCATCGACGATTGCGTCGAGATGAGCGATGAACTGATCCCCGCGCGGAAACGGCCAGCGCGCGGTCGGAATCACATCCAGGGCGTACGAGACATCGTATACCCGGTCGCCCTCGACGACCCCGAGTTTGTTGTCGTTGTACCGACAGAATTTCATTGCTCGATCGCTCCGCTCGTGACGATTTCTCGTGTGGAGCCTAATCTCCGACGATGATTCCGCTCCCTTCCTCGACGCGACCGACGACGGCGTCGAGCGCGGGACCGCGGCGCAGGATTTCGCGTAGTCGATCGACCCGTTCGCTTGGGACCGCGATCAGGAGACCGCCGGAGGTTTGCGCGTCGGAGAACGCGATTCGCTGAGCGGTACCGACCGACGGCTCGAAGATCGTGTAGCTCGCGTGCTCTTGGGCGTTGTCCTTTGTCCCGCCCGGGACGATCCCCTCATCGATGAGGCTGAGGACGTCGTCGTGAAGCGGGATCGCGGAGGCGGAGAAGCGGAGGCGGACCCCGGAGGCGCGGGCCATCTCACCCGCGTGGCCAAGGAGTCCGTAGCCGGTGATATCCGTCGCCGCGTGGGCCCCGCTCTCGAGCATCGCGTGCGACGCGTGGGCGTTGAGCGCGACCATCCACTCGACTACGGGCGCCAGGCGGTCCGCACTGATGAGACCGCGTTTGAGCGCAGTAGATAAGATGCCCGTCCCGAGCGGCTTTGTGAGGAGCAGGGTGTCACCAGGACGGGCACCCGCGTTGGTAACGATCCGCGAGGGGTCGGCGGTTCCCGTGACCGCCATCCCGTATTTGGGCTCCGGGTCCTTCACGGTGTGGCCGCCCAGGATCGTGACCCCTGCGGCGGCGGCGACGGCCGCGCCGCCCTCGAGGATCCGGGTGAGATAGTCGAGCGGGAGCGTCTCGATCGGGAAGGTCACGACGTTCAGTGCGAGGAGCGGTCGCGCGCCCATCGCATAGACGTCCGACAGGCTGTTTGCGGCGGCAATGCGACCAAAATCGTACGGATCGTCGACGATCGGCGTGAAGAAGTCGACGGTTTGCACGAGCGCGAGACCGTCGGAAAGACGATAAACCCCCGCATCGTCGCTAGTGGCGTAACCGACGATGAGATTGGGATCCGTTGATCGAGGCAAGTGACGCAGAACCTGCGCCAAGTCGGCGGCGCCGACCTTACTTGCTCAACCCGCGCAGGCGGTGAGTTCCGTCAGCCGGATACGATCGCTCGACTTGGTCATACTCCTCTAAATACTCGACGGTAAGCCAGGTTTCAGACCTGGCATGGCCCGAAGCTACCTATATGCAAAAGAGCCTCCTGTTCATCCCGGGACCGGTCGCGGTTCCCGAACCCGTCCTGGCCGCTATGGCGAAGCCGCTGATCAATCACCGCGGTCCGGAATACGCCCGTCTGCTTCGCAGCATCGTAGAGCGGATGAAGCCGATCTTCGGGACGACGGGCGATGTCTTGCTCCTCGGGTCGTCCGGAACAGGGAGTCTCGAAGCCGCGGTCACCAACATGTTCGGCCCGGGCGATACCCTGCTCGCGTGTCCGACCGGCGTTTTCGGCGAGCGGATTGCGGCGATCGCGAAGACGTGGGGCTGCACGGTCGAGATCCTCGAGACGCCCTGGGGAGCCGGGGTCGATCCCGATGCGCTGGCGGCGCGCCTGCGTGCCGATCGCGAGAAGAAAATCACCGGGATCCTGTTGACCCACAATGAGACCTCGACCGGGGTGCAGATCGATCTGGGCGAGCTCTCGCGGGCGATCGGCGATCATCCGGCGTACGTCGTCGTCGATTCGGTCAGCGGATTGGGTGCAAGTGAGTTCAGGATGGACGAGTGGAGGCTCGACGTCGTCTGCGCGGCCTCCCAGAAAGCGCTGGCGGCGCCTCCGGGTATCGCGATGGTCGCCCTCAGCGATCGTGCATGGGAGAAGATCAAGGCGAACAAAGCGCCGCGCTTCTACTTCGATCTCTCCAAGCACAAGGAGTTCCTCGAGAAAGGTGAGCCGCCGTGGACTCCGCCCGTCTCGGTCGCATTCGCGCTCGACGTCGCGATCGATCTCTACCGGGAAGAGGGCGCACCGAAGGTCTGGGCCCGTCACGCCCGCTATACCGCGGCCCTGCACGAAGCGGTCAAGGCGCTGGGGATGCACGTCTTCTCGCGCGACGGTGTCCACTCGGTGACGGTCACCGGGATCCTCACGCCGGAGGGCGTCGACAACGGGAGCGTCCTCAAGAAGTTGCTCAACGAGCACGGCGTCGTGATCTCGGGCGGTCAAGGGAAGATGGCCGGGAAGATGTGGCGCTGGGGGACGATGGGTGCCGTCTCCGAGGCCGATATGATCGGCGCGCTGGGCGCGTTCGAAATCGTCTTGCGCGAGGTCGGGTATCGGTTCGAATGGGGTGCGGCCGTGAACGCGGCGCTCGGCGTCTTCGCGGGGGCCAAGGAGCAGGAGCTGGTCGGATCGCGCTAGCGCCGCTCCACGCGCGTGCCGTGCGGGCTAGACGCGGTGGTGAGCGAAGAGCGGCGTTACGAAGGGGCGCATGAACCACGGAATCTGGCGTTCCAGGAGTCCGTCGAGCTGCGCGTTGGGCAGGGTGAGATAGGCGACGAGCTGCGAATGGTGCAAATCGTTGCGCAGATCCGGCGTCAGCGGGAAGAACAGGGCGATATAGAGCACGGCCCAGACGACGAGCGCGGCCTTGATCATGCCCAGGGCGGCGCCGGCGAGTGCATTCCCGAAACCGAGGACGGGGAGCTTCGCGATGCGGCCTAACAACAGCGAAGCGATGAGCAGGACGACGTAGACGGAAAACGCCGTCCCCGCCATCCCGACGACGTGCGCCGAACCCGGGCCGAGGTGCGCCCACCGCTCGATCTGCGTGTCGTATGAGCCGCTATACCGATAGCCGGACCACAGGCCGAGGACGAGCGCGACGAAACCGGCGAGCTCGCTGACGAAGCCGCGCTTCCAGCCGCGCAGAGCGGCGATGAGCCCAAAAGCGAGGATGACGACATCGGGCCAGGTCATGCGCCGCGTCAGGCTCGCAGCGTCGCGCCAAGCCGCTCGTTGAGCGCATCGAGGAGGGCTTTGATCCTCGCATCGGCTTCGGCGTCGGTCATCGTCCCATCGTCTTTCTGGAGGAGCAAGCTCACGGCCAGGCTCTTTTTCCCGGGCGCAATCTGCGGGCCGCGGTATTCGTCGAAGACGCGAACGCGCCGGGCGATCCCATCGAGCGTCGCGCGAATCGCCGTCTCGATCTCGGCCGCGGTGACGGTCGGCGCGACGAGAAGAGCGAGATCGCGCGAGACTCCCGGGAAGCGCGACGGGGGTACATACTTCGGGAGGCGGTAGGCCGGGACGCTCGCAAGCGGCATGAAGCCGGCATAGACCTTAGCGTCGATATCGAATGCGGCGATGAGCCGCGGGTCGACCGCGCCGATGTGCGCGACGATCTTTTCGTCGATTTCGAGGGCCGCCGTCTTCCCCGGATGGAGCTCCGGACAGTGCGCGGCGATGCTGCGCGGGACGACTCCGGTCACCTCCCGGATCAGCGTCTCCGCTTCCCCCTTGAAGATGAGAAAATCACTGTCGCGCCATTCGGGCTCGTCGCGTCCTTTGACGATCAACGCCCAGGTCACGAGCGCCGTCTCCTCGGGCTCGGGCTCCGCCGCGGCGAAGACGCGGCCGATCTCGAAAACGCGCAACGGGAGCGTGTGCGTCCGTCGCGAGGCGAGCTCGAAGATCGCGGGGAGGATCGAGAACCGCAAAAAGCGCTGGTCCTCGGAGAGAGGATTGCTGATCTCGAGCGGCGTTCGCGGTAGCGCGACGCCGGCGTTTCGGTACGTCGCGGCGATCGAGCCGGGCTGCAGCGCGTGGGTCACGATCTCCCGGTAACCCGTCGCCGCCGCGGCGTGCGCGACCCGGGTCTCGAGCTCGTACATGGCGCCGGGGATCTCGCTTGCCGCGATCGGCGGGAGGATCGCTCCGATACGATCGTAGCCGACGGCGCGCGCGATCTCTTCGACGACGTCGGCCTCCATCTTGACGTCCTCACGCCAGAGCGGGACCGCGAGCTCGTACGCGGATTGGGTGGGTTTCACGAAGAATCCCAGGCCCCCCAACGCCTGCTCGACTTCCGCATCCGCGATCGTCACGCCGAGCAGCCGCGTCACTTCGCTCTTCGGCAACGTCAGCCGACGCGGCGTGGGGACCGGTTCGCCGTAACTGCGCGGCGCCTGTACTTTCCCGCCCTCTTCGGCGAGCAGCTTTGCGGCGCGCGCCGCGCCGAGCTCGGCGAGCGCGATCGGGAGGCCTTTCTCGTGGCGCGCCGATGCGTCGGTTCGCAGTGCGAGCGCGACGCTCGCGCGCCGGACACGGGGGCCGTGGAAGGTTGCGGCTTCGATGAGGATCGAGGTCGTCCGATCGTCGATCTCGCTCGTCGCCCCGCCTTTGATCCCGGCGATCCCTTGGGCATGCGCCGCGTCGGCGATGACGAGGATATTCGGCGAAAGCGTCCGCTCCTCGCCGTCGAGCGTTCGGAGCCGTTCACCCTCGCGCGCGTCCCGTACGACGATCGCCGGACCGGCCAGCTTGGTCACGTCGTAGAAATGGAGCGGTTGGCCGGTCTCGAGCATCACGTAGTTCGAGATGTCGACGATATTATTAATAGGACGTTGCCCGGCGAGCGCCAGGCGAAGCCGCATCTTCGCCTTGGCCGGACGAACCCGAACCTCGTCGACGCGCTGCGCGACGAAGTGCCGGCAGTCGCCGCTCTCCAGGCGAACGGGCACGTCGCTCGAATCGCCGAAAAAATGCTCGATCGCCGTGTCCGGCAAACGCAGGGGCCGCCCGAATGCGACGGCGAGTTCGCGAGCGATCCCGAGCATGCACATCGCGTCGGGGCGATTCGCCGTGATCTCGACCTCGATGACGTCGTCGTTGAGACGGAGGAGCTCGATGAAATCGGCACCGATCGGCCAATCCTCGTCGAGGATCATGATCCCGTCCTCGAACCACTCGGCTTCGAAGCCCATCTCGTTCGCCGAGCACAGCATCCCCTCGGAGTCGATCCCGCGCATCTTGCGCGGTTCGATCCGCAGACCGACGAGTTGCGCGCCGATCTTCGCGACGGGGACGACCTGGCCTTGCGCGACGTTGGGCGCGGCGGTGAGGATCGTCAGTCGGCGTTCCTCGCCGACGTCGACCGTGCAAACGCGCAGACGATCGGCGTTGGGGTGTTTCTCGACCTTTTCCAGGCGGCCGACGACGATGTTCGAGAGCTGCGTTCGTCGCTCGATCGCCTCGACCGGGAAGCCCAACATCGCGAGCTTTGCCGCGATCTCGTCGGTCTCGGCGTCGAGGTCGACGTATTCACGCAACCAGCCTATGGGGACCCTCACGCCAGCTGCTCCAAGAAACTCGCATCGTTTTCGAAGAACGCTCGAATGTCGTTGATGTCGTAACGGACCATCGCGATCCGCTCGACGCCGACGCCGAACGCCCAGCCGCTGACCCGGGCCGGATCGTAGTCCACCTCACGCAGCACGTCGGGATGGACCATCCCCGAACCGCCCAGCTCGATCCAACCGGAGCCGCCGCAAGTCCGGCAGGGTTCTCCCTTCCCGCCGCCGCAGGCGGGGCAGGTCGTGTCGACTTCCGCGCTCGGCTCGGTGAAGGGGAAGAACGACGGACGGAAACGGACCGCTTGGTTGGGCCCGAAGAGCTCGCGGCACATCCCTTGGAGCATCCCCTTGAGATGCCCGAAGTGGATCCCCTCGCCGACCATCAGCCCTTCGATCTGATGGAACATCGGAGAGTGACGGGCATCGACGGCATCGCGCCGGTAGACTTTGCCGGGGACGACGATCGCGATCGGCGCCGGATAGGCCTGCATCGTGCGGATCTGCATCGGCGAAGTGTGCGTACGCAATACGAGGCGCGGCCCCAGATAGAACGAGTCGAGCCCTTCACGCGCCGGATGGTCGGGCGGGATGTTCAGCGCGTCGAAATTGTAGTAGTCGGTCTCGATCTCGTCGCCGAGGACGACGGAAAAGCCGTGCCGCTCGAAGTAACGACACACCTCTTCGATCGTCCGTCGAATCGGATGGATCGACCCGTGAACCGGCGGCGTCCCCGGGAAGGTGACGTCGATCGTGTGCTCGAGCGATGCGATCAGCGCTCGGGAGCGCAAAGCCTGCTCGGCACGTTCGAACCGTGCTTCCATCGCCTCGACGGCCTCGTTGATCGCTTTTCCTGCCGCCGGGCGCTCCTCGGCGGGCAGTCGCCCGATCTGCCGGCGAATCGCGGTGACCTCGCCGTTGCGTCCCAAGTAGGCGATGCGCAGCTCTTCCAACTCCTTCATCTCGGTAACCGAATTGAGGGCGGCGTCGAGTCGGGAGGCGAGCGCGTGCAGGTGTTCGAGGAGTTCGCTCATGCCGTCGCATTTGATGCGAAAAAAAGAGCGCCCGGCCCTTTAGCCGGACGCTCGTACAGATCATCTCCCGAAACGGAATCAGCTGGTCGCGGGGCTCGGATGCAATTGCCGGTACATCAAGTAGGCATTGATTGATCCGGTACTCTTGAACAGTCGCCAAAAGATCTCGGACGTTTGCATCGGCGGGCTGGACCCCTTCCTCATTTTTCTGTTCGGAACGTCGTCAGCGCTGAAAGCTGCTGCGAGTATAGCACCGGCCCGGAGAGCTGAGTAGTCTTGACAAACGGGGGCTTCTCAGCACTCTTGACAACTTGCCTCGCTTGTCAAGACCCCCCTCTCGAAAGCATCAGCTGGTAGAGGACGATGCTCCCGGCGACGGCCGCGTTGAGCGACTCGACCCCCTGTTGGGGAATGCGGACCGCTGCGTCACGGACCGGTAGCCAAGAGCGGACGCCGTGCCGTTCGTGCCCGACGACCACGACCGGATTCGGCGGAAACTGAAAGCGATCGAGCGGTTCGCCGTCGAGGTCGACCGCGATGACCTTCCGCCCGCGGCCGTGAGCGGCGGTGAGGAGCTCAGGACCGCCGCTCGCGAGAGCGACTTTCGTCTGAAAGAGGGCGCCCATCGCGCCCCGTACGACCTTCGGGTGGTACGGGTCGACGCCGCCGCGCCCGAACACGATCCCTATCGCGCCGAAGGCTCGGGCCGATCGGACGAGCGTCCCGGCGTTCCCGGGATCGGAGAGGGCGATCGCCAGGATCGGGCCTCGCTCGGCCATGAGGTCGCCCAGCGGCACAGGGGGATGGTTCACGACCGCGAGCAGTCCCGGCGGTGTTTGGAGGTCGGAGATCCGGCGCATCGCGGGTTCGGGGACGGTGAAGACGGGAGTCCCCCGGGCTTCGAGCCGGAGGACGCCCGGATGCTCCCGCAGCGCCGAGGGAGTCGCATACACCTCCAAGATGTCGAGCCCGCCGGCCAGTGCCTCTTCGAGCAAGGTGTGTCCCTCGATGGCGAAGCGGCCGACGCCCCAACCCTCCTTGCGACGCTGCAGGGCGGCGACGGCGGCGAGCGCGCGATGATGCAGGCCGAGCGCGGTCGGCATGCGGCGGCTTTGGGGGTGTGCCGCAGGTCCCCCTTCGGCCCTCACGAAGCTGGCGCGCGTGCAGACCCTGGGTCGGATCGTCGAGGTCGTCGCCACCCTCTCGATCATCATCGCGATCGGCCTGTGGGGCCGCCTGATGCTGGCGGGGCTGGAGCGCCATCGCGGCATCTCGGCCGTCGTCTTGGCGCTCGGGATCTTCGGGATGATCGTCGCCCTGCGCAATGACTACCAGAGGCCTACCGATCAAGTGCGCCTCGCGTTGACGAGGAACATCGCCTATCTGACGGCATTGATACTGGTCTTATGGGCCGTCGTCGTCCCGGCCCGATGGATCAGCGGAAGCGCGCTCGCAATGGCGGAAGTCGCGCTCGTCTTCGACGCCTTTACGCGGGTCGTCTCGCGTACGTAGAATAAAGGGGCATGCGAGTTTTCGTGACCGGGGCGAACGGGTACATCGGGTTCGCCGTTTGCCAAGCGGTGAAACGGCGCGGTCACGACGTCGTCGGCTTGGCGCGTTCCGCGAACGCGATCGAGAAACTGCTGGCGGCGGGGATACATCCTGTGCAGGGAACGCTCGAGGAGCACGGAGTGCTTCGTGAGATGACGCACGATGCCGACGCGGTGATCCACTGCGCGTTTGAGGCAACGCCGCAAGGTCCCCGGATCGAGGCGCGTGCGCTCGACACGATGCTGAACGCGATCGACACCGAGCACGAAGCTTTCGTCTATACGAGCGGGACGTGGGTCTATGGGGATACGGGCGGGAACGTCGTCGATGAGAGCGCGCCGCTCAACCCGACGCCGCTGGTCGCGTGGCGTCCCTCGCACGAGGCGAAAGTGCACGACGCGCGCAAGCACAAGCTCCGTACGATCGTGATACGTCCCGGACTCGTCTACGGAGACGGCGGCGGAATCCCGGGGATGATGGTACGGCAAGCGAAGAACGGTCGGTTGGTCATCGCCGGCGACGGAGAGAATCATTGGCCGACGGTCCGGGTCGATGCGCTCGGCGAACTCTATGCACTCGCCGTTGAACGCGCCCCGGCCGGTTCGTATTACAACGCCGTCAACGGTGATCGGGTGACGTACGGTGAAGTCGCACGCGCCGCAAGCCGTGCCGCCGGCGGCGACGGGCAAGTCCCGGCGATCCCGCTCGAACGGGCGCGTACGATGATGGGGCCGTTGGCCGACGCGCTCGCGCTCGATGCGCTCGTCTCAGCCGCAAAGGCACAAGTCGAATTGCAATGGGACCCAGACCGCCCGACGATCCTCGAAGAGCTCGCCGGCACGACGATCGTCTAGCATGCGTTGTTCGGAGCATGAGCATGGGGGGCGCGCAGCCTGGGGCGGAGCAGG